>MDTB01122160.1_pt1 | contig 53386 bp, 52 predicted proteins | sample 811161 | NCBI WGS metagenome assembly MDTB01 (sample SAMN05326650, study PRJNA326480) | marine metagenome | isolation source: seawater | place: Mediterranean Sea | collected 2009
CCAAAAACGTACCAAAGAGTCCAATATTAGGTATGCAAGTGACTCCTGTGCAGCGGATTACTCAAGCTATTGAGGCTTTATTTTAAGTTACTACACTAAGGTAATGGCGAATTTTGATTGACAGTCGGTGTCATCCAACTTACTCTGCGAGTACTGTTTTGACGGAAGGTGTTGAGAGCTTACGTTGGCTTCTAGCGTATAGTTATCAGTTAAACGGGAAGTTGGTGCGCTGTATATAAAAAATTGCTGCAAATCCGACACTGCCCCCGCAACGGTAGATAAGAATATCTGGTAGTGGTACCACTGCGCAAATGGCGTGGGAAGGGTATCAGGTAGGGTTTACTCCCACTTATGAGTCCGGAGACCGGCCTTTTCGTCATGAACACAAACCGCGGGGTGTGGTTGTGTGTATTTTGCGACGAAATGTTCCGTCCCCTCGCGCTGTCACCCTAAAAAACTCAATGGTCACTCGGATGTGAGTGTGAGAGGGCTTGATGACAATGAAAAACATGTGTGCTTCAGCAACGATGCTGGCGGCACTTCTCATAAGTTTCCCGTCAATTTCAAAAACCAATGATGATATTGAAGAAGTTATGGTCACCGCGTCATTGGCGCCTATTGTGAGATCACGATCAGGTAACGCGGTGAGTATTCTGAACAGAGAACAGCTACAAAAGCGTAAATCCGTTAGCATAACTGATCTTTTGAGAGACGTTCCCGGTTTTTCTGTGAGCCGCGTTGGTGTCTTGGGCTCTCAGACTCAAGTACGTGTTCGCGGTGCAGAAGCGAATCATCTGTTAGTATTAATTGATGGGGTCGAAGCCAATGATCCATCTCAGAGCGATGAGTTCAGTTGGGCAACGGTGACTGCAACAGACATAGAAAGAATTGAAATAATTCGCGGTCCTCAGAGCTCATTGCGAGGCAGTGACGCAATAGCTGGCGTTGTAAACATCATCACTCCCAGTGCCGAAAAGACCGGTTTTGGATTATTTTTGGAGCGAGGTAGTCAGTCTACACATCACAGCGGGTTCAATTTAGGCTTTAAAAAGTCAGACTTTGATGTTCGTCTGGGGCTGGGTCATGTTGAGTCAAATGGCGGCAACATAGCTCGCTCGGGTAATGAGAAAGATGGTTACAAAAATACAACGCTCACGTTAAAAATGGGAGCAAAAATAAATGAGAAATTAGGTGTTTCGCTCTCTGCTAGAGAGTCAGATGGCATGAACCAGTATGATGCTGATAATGACTATGATGGCCTAGTTGAAGACCGAGATAGACACTCAGATTTTGATAATAGCACAAGGCGATTACAAATAGATTACTCTCCTTTTGATGGTTCGTGGCGGCACAAATTCTTGATTTCAAGATCAACAAATGACAGTGCAGCATTTGCTGATGGTGTAGAGGGGAATATCACCGCTTCTAGTAAAGACCGATATCAATATGTTGGTTCTGTTTCATTTGCAGACGGAAGTAGAACACTTTCTCTCCTTGCAGAACGTGATCAGGAGGACTGGATGCAACGCGGAGATGATCCTTGGGGAGATGTGAATCAGGATAGAGAGCGTGACACCGATAGCTTGGCGGTTGAATATCGCACAGATATCAATGATCGATTGACTATTGCAGTAAGTGGACGTAGAGAAAAAAACTCTGAATTTGATAGTGCAAAGACGTTCAGAGCTGAGACTACTTATCAGTTAACGGATCAAACCCGCGTTAGAGGCGCTTTAGGTACGGCGATAAAGAATCCTACCTTCACTGAGAGGTTTGGTTATTACACTAACTTTATTGGTAACCCAAATCTTGTTCCAGAGAAGTCTAGAAGTTGGGAGCTGGGATTTGATACACAACTGTCTGATGATAATGTAACGTTATCCGCAACTATATTTGACAGTGAATTGGCGAATGAGATAGACGGATTTGTTTATGACTCAACGATTTTTTCCTTCACATCCGGCAATATGGATGCAAAGAGTGAGCGGAGGGGCTTTGAGTTGAGTTTTGTTGCTAACTTTTGGGATTCTTTCTCAATCTCTTCTGCATACACATATACTCATTCAAAGGATGCAGACTCCGTTGACGAAGTAAGAAGGCCAAAAAATATTGCAAGCGGCAATCTCAGCTGGGAGGCGACTGACAAACTCTCCCTAAACACTAACCTTCAGTTTACTGGAGATCAGACTGATGTTTACTTCCCACCTTATCCTGAACCACCTCAGGTGGTTACGATGGAAGATCATACTTTGCTGAACCTCAATGTCAATTATGTTGTGAATGCTAAGCTTGAAATTTATGTCAATCTAGACAATGTGTTAGATGAGGATTATGAGGAGGTTTTTGGTTATCAAACCTTAGGTTTTGGCGCCACCATGGGGCTTCGTTATGGCCTCTAGTTAAAAAAATTACTAATGAACGGTGAGTGTTGTTGAATGAACCATGCGTGTTTTTGATTGGAGAAGGAAATAAAAAGAGAGTAAGCATCCGCCCCACTCGTTGGAGACACATTATGAGAATTGTATCTTTGCTACCAAGTGCCACTGATCTCATTTATGGTTTGGGGTTAAGGCATAAGGTAGTTGGCGGATCTCAAGAGAGTAATTATTCGATTTCATTTATTGGGTTGCATTTTTTGACTGGTACGCATATTTCAGAGGACTCAGACAGCGCACTAATTTACGAATTGGTGGCAGTAAAGCTGAGGAGTGAATACGCGCTATATGCTCTCGATCCTGCGACTTTTGTCAACTTTCGGCCAGATCTAATCGTCATTCAGACTCTTTGTAATGTTCGCGCAGTCTCTGGTAACGACGACGTTCGAGCGTCGGGCGCGCCCGCTAATAATTCTAAGGTTGTTAATCCCCAGTCTGGACGTTTAAATAATTTTAAGCTTGTCGCGGCGGCCGTCAATCGTGCCGACAAGGGAGGGTATTATTTTTTCTAAATTCCAGACTGCAGTCGAGGTGATCAGGGTTAAATCCGTTAGACTAGAAAAATTGGATAGGCCTCCTGTCGTTTTGTTCGATTGGCTAGATCCACTTTTTGACGTAGGGCATAGGAGTGCCGAAATTATATATTTGGCAGGTGATTTTTGCTTCGGTTCTGAAAAAGGGCCCTCCCAACGTAGGACATGGGTGCAGCTCACTGAGGCTATGCCGGATATTATTTTTGCAGCACTTTATGCGTTTACTGTGGCGCGCTCGCAGCGAGACGTAAAAAGTTGTATACAGTCGTCGGGCTTCCCTAGTTTGCACAGGGCTTATGATACAAAAGTATTTTTAGTTGATGGTAACGCCTATTTTAGTCACCCGAGTCCGAGACTCGTTTATGCCTCGAAAATTATGGCTCAAGTCATGAGTCGATTATTAATGTAACTTATCCATAATCGCCCTGCGGTAACGTAAGTTTAACAGAAAAAGGACATGTCTATGTCAGAAAAGCAAATAAAAGACGAACAGCGCCACAAGAAAAAAATGAAAAAACAGAAGAAAAAGATCGATGCGGGTATAGCAGCTGCCATAGAGGAGCGAGGAATTATAATTCTACTAACTGGCGATGGGAAGGGAAAGACTAGTTCGGCATTTGGTATGATAATGCGGGCGCTGGGATATGGGTATCGAGTGGGAGTGGTTCAATTTATAAAAGGAGAACAGCTCTCCGGAGAAGAACTGTTTCTAAAGAACGAATTACCGGAAGTCGACTTTTATCAAATGGGCACGGGTTTTACCTGGGATACACAAGACCGTGCTGGAGATATTGAGGCGGCAGAGAAGACTTGGTCTGTGGTAGAACCAATGCTCTCAGACCACAGTTATCATTTGGTTGTTCTGGATGAGATTACCTACATGCTCAGTTTTAAATATTTGGATGAGAAGCGGGTTATAAAGGCCCTAACGGCTAGACCGAGCAATCAGAGTGTTGTATTAACAGGACGCGGTGGCGGAGCGGCAATAAGAGAGATAGCTGATACCGTATCTGAGGTTAAGGAAGTAAGACATGCCTACAACTTTGGCATCAAGGCACGTAAAGGAGTGGACTACTAATTGCAAAGAATGGCACCCCGGGAATTGAGCGCTCTTTTGCTGCTGTCTTTACCACTGGTGATTATGGTGGGAATGAGCACAGGAGCCGTAAAAATTCCGATTGATATCATTATCCAGCACTGTGTAAGTATTTTTTTTCGATCTAACGGTACCGACCTTAATTCAGGTCAGATTGAGATTATATTGTTTGATATACGATTGCCCCGATTGTGTCTTGCCTTCTTGGTGGGCGTTGTGCTTGCAATAAGTGGTGCTGTGATGCAGGGTCTCTTCAGAAACCCTCTGGCGGCGCCATCATTGATAGGTGTTTCAAGCGGTGCATCGTTGGGAGCCAGTTTAGTAATAGTTTTTGCCGGAGCATGGTTGCAAAGCAATTCGATTTTGGGATTATCATTGATTGCAACAGGAGCTTTTTTCGGCAGTCTTTTTGTAACTCTTATCGTCTACAGGCTATCTACATCCATCTTTGGTACTTCAGTGTCAACTATGTTACTTGCGGGAATAGCTGTAAGCGCGTTAGCGGGTGCTATAAATAGTTGGCTTAGCTACTTTGCTGATAATGAGATGCTCAGGCAATTAAGTGTATGGCAAATGGGTAACCTAAGTACCGCTAATTGGCCCCGCGTTTTTATCGTTGGTTTTGTAGGCATATTTGTTTTAATTATCTTTTCTCGGGAGAGTCAATCGCTTAATGCGTTACTTTTAGGAGAATCAGAGGCAAGGCACTTGGGTATTGATGTACAGCGCGTCAAGAAAAAACTTATTCTCTTGACGACACTTGGTGTTGGTTCTGCCGTTGCTGTTGCGGGGACGATTGGTTTTGTTGGGTTAGTTATACCGCACATGGTACGATTACTGATCGGTCCCGATCACAAACGGTTATTGCCCCTATCGGCATTAGCTGGTGGTATTCTTTTGTTGATCGCAGATATCATTGCTCGTGTCATTTATGCACCGATCGAAATTCCACCAGGGATTTTGACGGCCGTTCTTGGTGCTCCATTTTTCATCATATTACTTGCAGACCAACGTAAACAAATTTGATTTATGTCTTTCACAACAGACAGCATTTCACTTACCAAATCTGGCTTAGATATTCTTCGGGGTGTTAATCTTTCTATAAATAGTGGGCAAATTACAGTTATAGTTGGGCCTAACGGCGCCGGTAAATCTAGTTTTGTTAAGGTCCTAAGTGGTGAGCTAGCACCGACCTTTGGTCGGATCATCTTTAATGGAAAGGACTTGATTGAGTGGAGATCTGAACAGCGGGCAAAAATGATTAGCGTTCTCCCTCAAAATAGCTCGCTTGATTTTCCATTCAATGCTTTGGAAGTGGTTTCATTGGGACGTATTCCGCACCGATCTGGTGTTGTAAGAGACGCCGAAATTGTCAGAGAGGCCCTTAAGGTAGTAGATGCTGAGCATCTGGAGGAGCGACTTTTTACTAAAATGTCCGGAGGGGAGAAACAGCGAGTTCAACTTGCTCGGGTCATGGCCCAAATATGGGAGCCGACCTTAACTGGAGAGCAATTCTTGATTCTGGATGAGCCAACATCTGCACTTGATCTTTCGCATCAGGTATTGATGATGCAACTTGTATCTGGACTAGCGAGACGGGGTATTGGCGTCATTGTCGTGTCACATGATTTAAATTTGGCGACTCATTTTGCGGATAACGTTATTGTTTTTGACAAAGGTTCTGTCGTTGCGGAGGGACCGCCAGATAAAATCCTGAGTGAGAGACTAATTTTTGATGTCTTCGGCATAGGCCCTTGTGTAATTAAGCACCCCGAAACTGGCAAAAATATAGTGATTAATTGGTGAAACTCTCTACACTTTTTGTTTTCCCAATCATTGCCGTCAGCATGTTTTGCGTTTTATGTCCAGTTACTGCTGATAGTAATATTTCGGAAGTCGATGATTTAAAGCGTGAAATAACTTTACGAGCTCCAGCAAAAAGAATTGTTAGCTTAGCACCGAACATCACTGAACTTCTTTTCCACATTGGTGCCGGAGCTAACATTGTTGGTGTAGATGAGTTTAGTAATTATCCCCATGAGGCCAAGAGTATCACTCGTGTAAACAATCATTCACGGGTTAATTATGAACTTATTCTTAGTTTACAGCCTGACCTCGTATTTGCATGGAGCTCAGGCAATGGTTTTGAAATCGTTCAGCGTTTAAGCGAACTAGAATTAACAGTTTTTGTTATCGAAGTAACAAAGTTGTCACATATTCCGGAGCTTTTAAAAAAGTTAGGTAGGCTAACGGATAAAACAATTGAAAGTAAACGCATCGCGGCTGATTTCCAAAAAAAGTTACGGTACCTTAATAAATCACATGAACGCAAAAAGAAGGTAAAAACTTTTTATCAGATATGGGATGACCCCATTATGACCCTTAATGGCGAACACTTGGTGAGTGATGTGATAAGAATATGTGGTGGTGTGAATATTTTTGCAACCTCTTCACCGTTAGTGCCTCGCGTTAACATTGAAACGATCATGAAATTTGATCCGGAAGTGATACTATCCAGTGGTACGCAAGAGCGATTAGTGTCTTGGAAAAAAACTTGGAGCCGGTGGAGAAATATTACCGCGGTTAAGGGTGGACATCTGTACCTGATTCCTCCTGATTTAATGCAAAGACCCACCTACCGCACTCTTGATGGGGCTACTTACATGTGTAAGTACTTGGATCGGTACCGTGAATATGGGAGTTAATCGACAAAGAAGCCGATGATATTTATCAACGGCCCCGATGTTTTACTTGTTGGTTTATGTATCTTCAACTTTTAGGTGCGGCTATTTTTCAAAGATCATAACCTCTCTCGTTATGCTCGACCAAATCGAGCCCATTTGTTTCTTCCTCTGAATCGATTCTGAGTCCTAAAAGATTGTCCACCAATTTTAAGAGTATCAGTGAGACCAACGCTGTATAAACGACTGTGCTCACGACACCAATTAGCTGGACATAAATTTGCGAGCCCATGGTAACTCCTTCCCCATAACCTTGACCGCTGAAGACACCCAGCTGATCGGAGGCAAAAATACCAACACATAGCGTTCCAAGTATTCCGCCAATTCCATGAACAGGGAAGACATCGAGTGAATCATCAATTTTAAATTTCTGCTTTATAGCTTGCGTCGCGAAATAACATATGACGCCTGCACTGGAACCAATAACTAGCGCACCGCCGGGACCAACGAAACCAGAAGCTGGAGTAATTGTGCCGAGGCCTGCCACCATTCCAGTCACGGCTCCTAGTGCAGATGGTTTTCCAAATTTAGTCCATTCCATCATCATCCAAGCGAGTGCCCCTGAGGCTGCAGATATGTGTGTAGCGAGCATTGCCATGCCGGCGTCACCATTTGCCGCTAGCGCCGATCCCGCATTAAAACCAAACCAGCCTACCCAAAGCATGCCGGCCCCAGTGATTGACATAGTCAGATTATGGGGAGGCATTGCCTGATTCGGGAACCCATTGCGGTTGCCGATAACTAATGCTGCTACAAGAGCCGCAACGCCCGCTGTAATATGCACCACCGTGCCTCCAGCAAAATCGAGTAATCCCATTTCTCCTAACCATCCACCTCCCCATACCCAATGTGTAATAGGCACATAAACAAATACTACCCATAAGCCACTGAATACAAGCATAGAACCAAAGCGCATACGTTCAGCGAATGCGCCAACGATCAAAGCGGGAGTGATTATCGCAAAGGTGAGCTGAAACATCGCAAACACTGATTCTGGAATGTCGCCAGCCATCGAATCTTCCACGACCTGACCCATCAAAAAGTTTTCTAAATTCCCAATCAGTGCGTTCACGGCGCCACCGTCCCCAAAGGCAAGACTATAGCCTGCTACTAACCAGATTATTGATACTAAGCATGTTATTGAGAAACACTGCATCAAGATTGAAAGCACACTTCTCGAGCGAACCAAACCTCCATAAAATAGTGATAATCCCGGAATTGTCATGAACAGGACAAGGGCAGTGGAAGTAAGAATCCATGAGGTGTTTGCGCCATTGAGATTGTCGGCTACTGCGGTAAACGATAGCATCACAAGGGTAAAAATTTTTAGGATATTTTTGATGGAAGCAATAGTGTATTTCATCAACACCCTCCTTAAGTTAATTATTATGGGTCTAACACTATTTCTATAAGCTAAATTTTGTACTTATGCACTTTTTTTAAACAGAAAAAAAAATTATTTTAGTAATACGCACTTTAGTAGTGCTTAAAAGGAAGTAAAATTTATTTTTGCACCTTCTTTGAGCAAAAAAATAGTCACTCGAGGTATCAAACGTCTTTTAAAAAAATGATTTTTTATATGGAATTAGGAAAAAAGGTAGTCATGTCGTCAATAATGAATTTGACTTTATCCGGCAGTATTGACTTTATATTGAAATTTACTACTTTTATTACATTTCGTTGTATTGTTGTTAGATTAATCTTTCGTGTAAGTATGGATTGAAAACTTTCGAGAACCACGTTGATGAATCGTCTTCTTCTTATCCTCTTTTGCGTTTTAGCCTCAAACGGGTGCATCAAGGGCGCTAGTTTTCGAGACTTAAATGATAACCACTCAGATCATGTTGTTTGGTCTTGCACGAGCGAAGAAAAATTTGACTCCGCATGGAGATGCCGTTCTGAAGACTCTCACGTTGGCAGCCAAGAAAAATTTAGAGACAATGTAAAATCTGAGTTCAAAAGCCAGGCGGCATCCCCGCGTTTCGTTTTACAGGAAGAACACTTGGGTGGAACATTCCCAGAAATTGTCTGGACGATTCAGTTAGGAGCGTATGCCTCGCGAGATGCCGCGCTAAAACATTGGGAAGAGTATGTCAGTGAATCAGGTAGCTTATGGCTTACAAATTCAGTAAAACAGCGAGGAGTGCTCACTCTTTTACTTTATGGTAAATTCGAAAATCGACAGCTTGCCCAAGCCGCTGCGAGTGAACTGCAGCAATTGCATCCGACACTAGAATATTGGGTACGCATGATAAAAATTGACCGTTGAAAGCTCTTTGCATTTTTTAGGGGCAAATTTTTGCAGCTGTTTTACTAATCGAGAAACTCGTTGATCCCTCGCAATATTTTGACTCTTCAATAAACTCATTTAAACACTCGATATTTATAATGGTGTTTGCGCGTGCCGACAAGTAATCATGAAACTGTCAGGTAGATTTATACATGTGTTTTTGAAATGGATATAAATCAAGCTTATCCAAAAACTTTGTCTTTACTTTTTTCTACTATTGCTAAGATAAGTCTAGCCACACACGTGAGTTTCCCGGCACTGTTACGGAGTTCTATTTCCCACACATGAGAGCGTCGTCCAAGGTGGATCGGCCGAGTTGTCCCCGTAACTATTCCCTCAGAAACAGGACGAAGGTGGGTAGCGCTAATGTCTTGACCGCGGCATTGCTGGAAATCTCTGTCGATAACATGGTATCCGGCAGTACTACCCAATGTTTCCGCTAACACGACATTTGCGCCACCATGAATAATTCCGCTGGGTTGAAAAGTTCTCGCGTCTGCAGGCATAGTTGCCGACAAGAAGTCTTCACCCACTACCGTCATTGAAATACCAAGATGACTATCTATGGTGCCTGAGAGTATGTATTGGTTGATATATTTTAAGTCTGGTATGGTGTGCCAGATAGATGCCATACAAATTTCCTACCTTTTAAGACGCTTGTGTTTGATTCGTGATGGTTGTATTTCGGAGCCCTTTCGTTCGACAAGATCATCATGATAAGCACTATAGCAACCTTCAAAAAAAATGATTTCACCATCATCTTCGTAGGCTAGTGTGTGAGTGGCTATGCGATCAAGGAACCAGCGGTCATGAGAAATAACCAAGACACAACCCGGAAACGAGAGTATTGCCTCCTCCAAAGCACGTAAGGTCTCAATATCGAGATCGTTAGAGGGCTCATCCAAAAGTAACACATTAGCACCCTGCTTTAATGTATTGGCAAGGTGAAGGCGTCCGCGTTCTCCTCCAGATAAATCACCTACTCTTTTCTGCTGGTCAGATCCCTTGAAATTGAAACGTCCTGCGTATGCTCGTGAAGACACCTCATAATTACCTACCCGAAGAACATCTTGACCTCCTGAAATTGCTTCCCAGACATTTTGATCACCACATAAGGAGTCACGAGTTTGCTCCACGAAAGCTATTTTCACTGTGTCACCGATAATAATTGATCCGCTGTCAGGTTTTTCGCTACCCGCAATCATACGGAAAAGCGTAGATTTTCCAGTGCCGTTCCCGCCAATAATTCCGACGACGGAACCCTTTGGAATAGATAATGAAAGGTCTTTAATTAGCAACGCACTCCCAAACCCTTTGGATATTCTGTCAAGTATAATTACCTTGTCGCCCAGCCGTTCTCCCGGAGCTATATAAATTTCATTTGTTTCATTTCTGGACTGGAACTCTTGTGAATTGAGTTCATCGAAGCGCGCTAGTCGAGCTTTATTTTTTGCTTGCCTACCTCTAGGATTTTGTCGTACCCATTCCAACTCTTGCTTTATCGCACGTTGGCGAGATGCCTCCTGTTTAGATTCGGTTTGCAGACGTTTTTCTTTTGCACTAAGCCATGTCGAGTAGTTTCCCTCATACGGAATACCGTGACCTCGATCCAGCTCAAGTATCCAACCGGCGACATTATCCAAGAAATAGCGATCGTGAGTCACAGCTACTACGGTTCCGGTAAACTCTTCAAGGAACTTTTCTAACCAATACACTGATTCGGCGTCTAAGTGGTTGGTAGGTTCGTCTAGCAGCAACATATCTGGTTTAGATAGTAGTAACCGACAGAGGGCGACGCGCCGTTTTTCTCCCCCTGAGAGTGATTCTATGCTGGATTCCCAAGGCGGCAGCCGCAGTGCATCGGCGGCAATGTCTAGGGTATTATCGAGATTATGTGCGTCTGTAGCCTCTATGATTGATTCAAATTCTTCTTGTTTTTTCGCTAATCCTTCGAAATCTGCATTTTCGTCCCCATAATCGATGTATACCTGTTCTAGGCCAGCAAGAGCATCTACAGCCTCGCGAACGCCATCCTCAACATTTCCACGAACAGTTTTGGTGGAATCTAACTCTGGTTCTTGTGCCAAAAAACCAATCTTAATTCCCTGCATCGGACGTGCTTCACCCTGAATATCTGTGTCAATAGCGGCCATTATTTTTAAGAGAGTAGACTTACCAGCACCATTTAGCCCCAGAACTCCAATTTTAGCCCCAGGAAAAAATGATAATGAGATGTCTTTCAAAATCTCTCGTTTTGGCGGGACAATCTTTCCAACCCGATTCATTGTGTAGACGTATTGAGCCATATTCTTTGCACTATATGAAAATTTTCGGATGCTCTTTGGTATTTATCTTGAAAAAATGATTGTAACTTAAAGAGAACTTTCAGTGTACGATGTTTAAAAATAATATTTTAATCTAATGTGAATGAGGTACTCAGATATAACAAATAAAGAATATGATCTTTTGGTTTAGTGTTCATCTATTTCAAAAGTCAAGCCCGCATTCTTCTGAAGTCGGGATAACAGCATGCTCCCCATCGCTGACGCTGGCGTCAAAAATCCCCCCGGGACTTTAGTTTTTGAAGTTTCCAATAAACACAGTGCACATTGTCCGAGCATTTTTGCTGTACTTCCATATCCAGGATCACTGTCCCCTTTTATACAAACGCGAAGTTGGTAATTTTCATGATTTCTGCCGAGCATTTGGATCATAAAACTACCTCTTTGTTGGGATTTTACGGAGGGGCCCTCACCGGGCGCAGGTAAAAAAAACAGATTTAAGATGGCTCGGGTGGTTCGAAAATAAAAACACCATATCAATACAGTCAGGATGAAAGATATACTAAGAGATTTTAACAGACCCAAAATACCCTTTCCTGTTAGGATAGCCTCGTCATAGGTGAAATTGTCACCATAGCTCATATCTCCTAAGTAAGAGGAACGCATTACGATTCGACTATTGATATTTTCCATGATGAATGGCGCTATCCAAGAGTCAAAGTTCGTATCATAGCGTTGTTTTTTTTTGGGATTCCGTCCGCTGTTTTTTTTAGGCCCATTCTCTGGGCACAAGTATCGAGGATTTGCGATTTCACGGTTTAGAGCAGGGCTAGCTTTCAGAGCTTCTATTGTGCTAATAAAGCTTGCTATAGTACCTCCAGATATCCCACCCGTGATTTTGGCGACTCGCATAGAAACAAGGGGCAGATAACATTTAAATTTTTCTTGCGCTTTTGCCTGTAGAAAGTAATTACCAATATCAGATGGGATCGAGTCAAAGCCGCAACTATTCACTATCCTTGCGCCACTAGATTGGGCTAAAACTTGGTATTTATCAATCATTCGCCTAATCCAGTGAACCTCTCCGGTGATGTCGCAGTAGTCAGTCCCTGTTTCGGCGCAAATTGCTACAAGATTTTCGCCATATAGCGCATATGGACCGACTGTGCTTACTATCAGCCGTGTTGAATGACACAGATTACGGAGTGATACAAGATCATTAGAATCAGCAATCACGAGTTGAAGAGTTTTAGCTGCGGCTCCAAGGCTCACCTGAAGTTGTTCAAGTTTGTGTTGAGATCTCCCCGCAAGTGCCCACTTAAAATTTGCGCTTATATTCGTGCGAGATAGAAGGTGCTTGGTCAGGATCATGCCAACAAAACTTGTAGCGCCAAATACGATAAGATCATATTTATTATTTGCCAAATTTTTACTCCAAGATATCTACTATTTTTATGTGTAAACTAGTTACGACGCTGAGTAGTGTGAGCGCGTTGATGTAAAATAAAAAGCCTGGTCGGTATGCATAGATACCAGACAAAAAAGTTAAAGGCGTCGATCTTAATCAATTAATTCGTTGAAGCTATCACGAACAAGCGTTTTTTGTCGATTGTTACGTCTAAGTTAGTTTTTTTCCGTATACTGCATTTTAGCATGTAATTTTAACAGACAAATAAAATCTCCCTACCCAGTAACACTTTTTTAAGAATTTTGCTTTTGAAATTTATTGATATTCGAGGTTGTTGGGAGGGCGGCGTAAGGAAAAAAAATGTTTGCTTTTTTCGAGAGGCGCTTAGACCCCTTTCCGCCAGCGGAAATGCATCAACCTCCAGATACTCTCTTCGCATTTTGTAGGTTTTATACTCGGGGCTCGGAATCGTGGCTTATTTTTATGGCGTCTTTGACCGCTGTAATGGCTATTTCTGAGGCCATGCTATTCGGGTTTTTAGGGACCATAGTGGATTGGCTAGCACTTCAAAAGCAAGAGAGTTTTATAGAGCAAATGTGGCCATTTCTCTTGATGATGACTGTGTTTGTTCTTCTAATCATACCCTTACTTGAGTCGATTCGGTCTCTAGTCATTCATCAGACATTGATGGGCAACTTTCCTATGAGAGTCCGATGGCTCATGCATCGATATCTTTTGAGTCAGAGCTATGCCTACTTCCAAAATGAGTTCAGTGGTCGCATTGCAACCAAAGTTATGCAGACTGCGCTAGCTGTTCGTGATGTCGTGATGAAAATTTTAGACGTACTCTTGTTCATTTTGGTGTATCTAGTAACAACCATTTTCTTGATTGCGAGCGCAGATCCAATATTGTGTATTCCACTATTTGTCTGGCTAATACTTTTTATTTTAGTTCAACGAGTCTTCGTCCCACGATTAAGAAAAATTTCGACCCGACAAGCTGATGCTCGTTCGTTAATGACTGGTAGAATTGTAGACAGTTATACAAACATTCTGACGGTTAAAGTATTTTCTGATAACAATCGTGAATCAATGTATGTGAAAAGCGGGATGGGAGAGTTCTTGGGTACTGTGCACCCGCAAATGCGTCTGGTGACCTTGTTGAATATAACAATGTGGTCTCTCAATGTGGTACTGATTTTCTCAACATCCGCGCTTGGGATTACGCTTTGGCTAGATGACTTAGTTTCGCCGGGTGCAATTGCGGTTGTTATTGGTTTAGCAATCCGACTCACGGGCATGTCACATTGGATTATGTGGGAAATTGCTAACCTTTTTGAAAACCTAGGTGTTGTCCAAGATGGTATTAATTCTTTTTCTGTACCAAAGGAGGTCTTAGACCAGCCTGGTTCTCGAGAGTTGGAGGTAAGCGACTGTGTTATTGAGTTTAACAAGGTACATTTTGCTTATAACAATCGGGCTAATAAGCACGGTGGTTCAGTTTTTCAAGGTCTTGACTTGAGGATTGAATCTGGGGAGAAGGTAGGAGTAGTGGGACGCAGTGGCGCCGGAAAATCAACCTTAGTTAATTTATTAATGAGATTTTATGATGTTCAGAGTGGAAAAATCACTATTGATGGTGAAAACATTGCCGAGGTTAAGCAAAATAGTTTGAGAGGTAAAATCGCGTTGGTTTCACAGGATTCCTCGTTATTGCATCGATCTGTGAGGGAAAATATTTTGTTTTCTAGACCGAAGGCGTCAGAAGAAGAAATGATTAACGCTGCGATTCAGGCTGAAGCGCATGATTTTATCTTAGGCCTTCAAGACACTGCAGGAAGGCGCGGTTATGATGCACACGTCGGAGAACGTGGTGTGACACTGTCTGGGGGACAGCGGCAACGGATAGCGATAGCTCGAGTATTATTAAAGGATGCGCCGATCCTAGTACTCGACGAAGCCACCTCTGCACTCGATTCTGAGGTTGAGGCAGCCATAAAACTTAGTTTTGATCGCTTGATGCAAGGAAAGACAGTGATTGCGATTGCACACAGGTTGTCGACTATCGCTGCGATGGACCGTTTAATAGTCTTCGATCAAGGTGAGATCGTTGAAGAGGGACGTCATAAAGACTTGCTTGCCTTCAACCGTGTCTATGCTAAATTATGGCGTCACCAATCGGGTGGATTTTTGGGTTTTGATTGAAAATGATCTTCTCTCATGATCAGACTTGCGAATTTTGAGCTGCGTCGCGGAGAAAACTTACTTTTTGAAAATGCCAATTTTTGGGTTCATGCAGGCCAAAAGATTGGCCTTACAGGCCGCAACGGGTGCGGAAAATCTAGCTTGTTCGAGATACTCTTGGGTAGCCTCACGATCGATGCCGGTACACTTACTATGCCCTCGCATTGGAGAATTGCACACTTAGCGCAAGAAACTATTTCATCTGACCGAGAAATTATAGATTTTGTGGTTGATGGAGATAAAAGTTTACGTGAAATCGAGGCTGAAATAGAGTCTGCAGAGGCTAGAAATGACTATGAAAGGTTGGCAGTTGCATTTGATAAATTGGAAAACATTAATGGTTTTGATGCTTATCATCGTGCAAAGCTAATGTTATATGGACTAGGCTTTGACGAATCTCAAATAAATCTACCATGCAGCCAATTGTCTGGTGGTTGGCGTTTACGGCTAAACTTAGCTCAAGCGTTAATGAGTCCGTCAGAGTTGCTCTTGTTGGATGAACCTACTAATCACTTGGACATAAACGCAGTGCTTTGGCTTGAGCAGTGGTTGAAAGATTATCAGGGAGTGGTAATAGTAATCTCCCATGATCGAGAATTCCTCGATAACGTTGTGGAATCAATAATTCAGATAGAAGAACTACAGTGTCAAATGTATGCCGGAGGTTATTCTAGTTTTGAAAAAGTGCGATGTGAGCAATTGTCGCATCAGGCAAAAGCCTATGAAAAACAGGAGCGCCGGCGTCGAGAGATACAGAGATTCATTGATAGATTTGGTTCCAAAGCGAGCAAGGCGCGTCAGGCGCAAAGCCGATTGAAAGAGCTCAAACGAATGAAAACTGAAACAGCTATAGATGTTAATTCGCCTTTTCATTTTACTTTTTTCGATTCTCAAGTAGTCGCGTCTCCTTTGATTAGTTTGAATAATGCTTGTCTCGGATATGGGACTGACATAGTCTTCTCTGGATTAAATTTTAGAATTCAACCAAGTGAAAGGATAGCGTTTTTGGGAGCAAACGGATCTGGTAAATCAACGTTGTTGACCGGGTTACTTGGATCCCTCAAGCTAAAAAATGGTAATCGTATAGTCAAAAAACACTTGCAAATAGGATATTTCTCTCAGCATCAAATAGAAACTTTAGACTTAAGTGCTAGCGCCTTACAGCATTTGAGAAGAGCCTCACCCGAGGCATCGGATCAAGATTTAAGGAATTTTCTTGGGAGCTTCGATTTTTCAAATGCGAGAGCGTTAAATCCGGTTGAAAGTTTTTCGGGTGGAGAGAAATCACGATTGGCTTTAGCACTGATAATCTGGCGTCGCCCCAATCTATTGCTTTTGGATGAGCCCACAAATCACCTAGATCTGGAGATGCGGCGCGCCTTGATTTGTGCCTTACAAAGTTATTCAGGTGCCTTAATAGTCGTATCACATGATCGTCATTTACTGCGAACCACTGTGGACAAGTTTTATCTAATAGAGGACCACAAGGTTCTCTTATTTGATGGGGAAATTAAAGACTATGAGAGTCGCTTACGCGAAAACAGAATTAGCATAAAAACTAGTAAGTTGACCGAAGGCAAGAATATCTTATCGCGAAAATCCAATCGCCAAAACTTAGCGAAAGAGCGAGTTCTGACCCGGTCACTTAAAGTGGAGATCAGACAAATAGAGTTAGAAATGCAGGATTTGCAGGAAAGAGTACTTGAGGCGCAGAGGATTTTGGCGGATCCTTCCTCATATGATCGAGAAAATCAGGAAAAATTGCAGACAACAGTGGCTGAAGAGGGCCGTCTAAGGGCTCATTTAGGACAACGAGAGGATCGATGGCTGCAATTAAATAGTGAAATTGAGCATTTGTAATGTGTCGCACGTAATGTTTCTCAAAAATACGCTGACTTCCGATGCAGAGGCTAAATAAGTTCTTTATATTAACGTGAGGTAAGTAATTATGTTTGAAAAAAGTAAAAAACCTATTGATCAGAAAGGTGAATCTCGAGCAAATTCGTCTGATGGTAAATTATTTAAGGCCATTATTGGAACCACCGTTAAAGTCGTTGGTCAGATCACCTCCGCTGAGGATATTCAAATTGATGGTAATGTCGAAGGTAGTATCAGCGCTGAGGAGCATAAGGTTTTTGTCAGCGCCTGTGGAAATTTATTGGCAGACGTAAGGGCGCATGTGGTCATTATTGAAGGTACCGTAAAAGGAGACATAACTGGTTTGGAGAAGGTAGTAGTTTGCCAGAGTGGAAATGTTCTCGGAAATATTGATGCACCAAGGGTAACACTAGAAGATGGTGCAAAATTTAAGGGTAATATTGAAATGGACCCCACGGTTCCGCCAATTTTTAACGCGAGGCCGGGTAAGGTAACCTCGAGTGCAAGTGACGGTGATGAGGCAGTTAAATCCTCTTGAGAATTAGCTCATTTTTGGTTTGGTACGGTCACAACATCTGTGGCAATAGGTGAGTGTAAATAACATGAATAAGGCGAGTAACATTTCATTTGGAGGCCACTCATTACTTAACTCTTTAATATTTGAGGAGCTTTGGAGAGATCTGCCAAAAACTACTCCCCTGCGTGTGCTCAATTTAGGGAGAGCAGGGTCAGCAACCGTCAAATTTTTCGCAGATTATTGCGAGAGCCAAAAGTGCAACCTATTTTTTCCTGATCTTTACTCAGAGCCTTTCTTGAGTGGAGCTCAGCCTGATGTTTTGCCGTCTAAGCTGGAGGCACTGTTTTGTTCGATGCTAAATTTGACGCCTGGAATTGCCCTCGACGTCTGTCTATTCTGGGATTTTTTTTATTTCCTGAAAAGGGCATATGTGGAGGGTTTTATGAGGGCCTTACGACCATTCCTCAAAACTTCGACTAAGGCTTATTGCATAGGGAGTATGAATGTCGATAAGATGGCGACTTTTCACTATGGGATTTCAGATACTCAACATTTGATACAGTCTCCGAGACAGATGCATAACATGCCACTATTTGGTCATTCCATGGGCGATTTAAGGGCACTCTTGAGTCCCCTTGCTATGAGTAAGGTCCGCTTAATGACAGATGGTCGTTCTGAAATCTTACTCGCCGACAAGTCAGTAATAAAGGGATTCAGAGACGCTCCAATAATCTAGGCAATTTTTAAAAAAGCTAAACAATTAATCTCCGTTTTTTACTCGTTTATAATCGGGGGGGGGGCGCCTTCGTGTTGCTTTAAAAACTTAGGTGGTGAGAGCAATTTTTATTCGATGCGGCTTGATATTTTAAATAACATAGTTCAATTTTTTTACCCACTGGACTTTAAAACCTTTGCACTTCTACTTCTCGATATGAGCTATAAGAGCTTCAGCAGCATTACATCCCGACAAAAAAGCGCCTTCTACCCTTGGTCCAGCGAAGGCATCGCCTGCGATCATGAGCGTTGGGTTATGCTGAATCAGCATGAAACGCTCTTTGTCGACACATCGAGGCTTGCTGTAGCGCCATCTGTGTACCATATAGTGTTTGACGGAAGCTCCAAGCCACGACTTTGAGAGATTAATAATCTTTTTTGCCACTTCATCTTGATCCTCATCGAAATGAGTTCCACTGAAGTCGGATGAGGCGTGAATTGTAACGGATGGAATTTTGGATACTCCTTTCTTCATGTTATCGCTAATCCAATCTATATCATCAATATCTGGAACCAACATCCCAGGGGCGGGAATTTTACTTGGTCCTTCCAGTAAAGCCATCACTGCAATGCATGGATCATACGTCAGCTTTTGTAATCTGATGCGCTGATCTTGACTTAGATATGTACCGCCTCTGTCAATTATTTCCAATGATTGCGGAACAGGCGCGGTAAGGAGAATATTTCTTGCGTGTATCAAGCCACCGTCTGTAAACTCAACCTTCCAGCGATCTTGCTGGACCATAACTTTAAGGACTTGTGTTGCAGTATTAATGTTTAACGAGCATGCTAAGCTGTTTGCGAGCGCTCGCATATTCGGTATCCCCCGCCATCTTTCGTGATTTTTGGACCCCCCCGGATATCCTCTGAACCATAATTCTGCAGTTCCGTCAGCGACCCATCGATTTACTTGAGCTAAGAATCTTGGTTCTCGGGCCGTCATAAACTGAGCGCCATAATCAAAAAAAGCAGATCCAAATGAGCGGCTAGCAAGTCTTCCGCCAACCGATTTGCCTTTGTCTACAACTAGTACTTCATATCCTTTGCCGGCAAACTCTTTAGTCGCGGAGAGACCAGCTAAACCGGCGCCAATAACCAGAATGTCTACAGTTGGAGGATATTTTTTTCCTTGAAGATTAATGTTTATTCTTTCCCGTTAGGTGGATGTCTCAGTCGAGCTTGATTTCTGCATCGCTGTGAACAGTATCGTATCTCTGGCCAGTTTTTTTTCCATTTCTTTCTCCATAAAAAAGGGAGGTTGCAAATCTTACAAATTTTTTGTGGAAAATTCCGCTTCTTCTGCATTATAAAATGGTCTCACTTTTTAGTTTTACGAGTTAATACCATTCAAATCTAAGACTAGGATTTTTTGTTTAAAGTTGGAAAAGTTTTTCGGGTTTTTTGTCAAGCCGGTGAGATTGTGTCGCTAAGCTTGTAAGCCATAGCGTGTAGGGTTGTGTTTGATTAAATATGATACGGATATTTTCGTCATTACGCTGTTCTCGAAATGCTCGTCTAAACGCAGGAGAATAATAAAGAGGTTTTCCCAAGTAAGCCTGCTCTTTCGATAGCGCATGTCTGAGTTCATTGAATTCATCACGGCTGTCAACCAGATTTGGGAGAATAACTAACGCTGGACATGCTGGACGATGTCTTTTTCCACGAACGTTAAAAAGGTCATGAAGTCCAGAGATATAATTGCGCGTTGCATATATGTCTGCGTCGCTAACTGAAGTAGGTATCAACATTATATCACAATGATGAAGAAATACACTATTGCTAGGTTGATGGCCGGCGGCTCCATCAAGCACTACAAAGCGTTTCTTAAAGTTATTTAACCGTTCTTTTTCAATGTGTTTCAGAATATTTTCGTTATTCGGAGAGCCATCTTCGCAACGAAGGGAGGTGCCTTGTACTACCGAGAATCGTTGATCACAGAACCTTTGCAATGAACTACTGCTGGTTGCTTGTGGATCCAAATCAAGTAATTTTACGCTAGCGTCCCTGTAGCGAGTGGCTAGTCCAAGAGCCATCAAAAGGGCTAGAGTGCTTTTACCCACGCCACCTTTTGAATTGCCAAAGATGACCGTTTTGGGCCTTGCTGTTGATCGAGGTGCTTGGCCTGGGATCATATTTATTAAATCGGTCCTTGCCTGAATTCAGAGGAATGATCAGGTATCTAGTGTTTGGCCATCGTCCGACATAGTCGCACCTGCATTAAACGCCTCTAAACGACTGGAAACTATCGGCTGTCCGAGATCTTGATCCCAATCAGTGGTGATTTCTCCAACAAGTTTAGCGCCTTCTTCCGTTTGTAATGCGCCGTATTGAATCTTGCCTCTAATTCTACCCGACGCGCATACAGTGAGTTTTCCCGTAAGTGATAGAGTATCTTCTACAGTACCCTCGATAGTTGCAGTTTCGCCTGAGATATCTCCTTGAACGACTCCCCCAACTCCAACAATAAGATGTTTAACGGAGACTTTTCCTACAATCTTGCCATCTATTCTCGCTGTTCCGTCTATTGCAAGCGACGCTCCCTCAAGATGAGTGGCAGGACCCACATAAAATTCGAATTCTTGGTCTATGTCTGTCATTAACAACTCCTGTATGTCTTGTGTAACAGTTTTCTAGGGGTGATTAACATTTCTAATTCGCACCTTATATCATATTACCATAACAAAGATTAGAAGTGCGGACTTATTGGGTTTGTTAAGCAATTGAAAATACACCCTATTTTAACTAGTGGAAGTCTGAGGGAGGACTAGCCGAGTTTGGTAACTAAAGCAATATAATACTTTTTTTATCTGTTGCTTGGAATAAAAAAATTGGTGGTTTTGGTAAAGCGACTGTTGGGTATTTATAGAATTCGTTTGCTAAACTGTTCACGAGAGATTTTACTGGAGTTCAATCTTCCTGCTCATTTGTTAATTCACACAATTTTCGGGCTAGGAGATCATTTGTTCGCTTTGGGTCTGCTTGACCCTTGGATCGCCTCATAATCTGTCCCATGAGCCCACCCAGCTTTTTCTTACGATGTTGCGGTCCTGAGGTTATGAAGTCGTTTACCATTTTAGGATTATCAGATATTACTGATGTCACTAATTCATTTAAAGTCTTGAGATCTGTTAGTTGTTTTAAATTTCGATCCCTTATTATAACGTCAGCAGTACCTTCACCCTTCCACATAGCCTCAAAGACCTGTTTCGCGATTTTTCCAGAAATAGTGTGGTCGCAAACACGCTCAACAAGTACTCCCAAATCCTCTTCCGCGACAGGACTTTCCATGATTGGCAAGTTTGCGGTATTTAACCGACCCATCAGCTCCCCAAGTGTCCAATTTGCAGCTTGTTTTGGGTTTTTACATTTGCCTGCAACGATTTCGAAATAATTTGATAATTCTTTGCTAGTAGAGAGAATATCAGCTTCAAATGCACCGATACCATACTCAGATACCAACCGAATCGACCTTTCGTCAGGTAATTCGGGTAATTTTTTTTGGATCTCCTGAACATGAGATTTAGTAATTTTAACTGGAAGTAAATCAGGGCACGGAAAGTATCGGTAGTCATTTGCCTCTTCTTTGCTTCGCATTGAATAGCCGGTCTTTGTTTCTCCATTGTAAAGCCTAGTCTCTTGAATAACGGTCCCTCCGTCTTCTAATATTTCGATTTGTCTATCGATTTCTAATATTATTGCTTCTTTCATAAATTTAAATGAATTGAGGTTTTTTGTTTCGGTGCGTGTGCCCAGAGCCGTGCTACCATTTGGCCGCACTGAAACATTTACATCAAAGCGAAGAGATCCTTCCGCCATATGTCCATCACAAATTCCTAGTGAGGTTACAAGACTGTGAATCTTTTTAGCAAAGATTACTGCTTCGGTTGCACTTGATAAATCAGGCTCTGTCACAATTTCAATCAGCGGAGTGCCGGCCCGATTGAGATCTATACCAGATAGCCCACTTCCAAAACTTCCTGAGTGCAACGATTTGCCGGCATCCTCTTCAAGATGGGCGTGATGAATTCTTATTTCCTTCTTGGTTCCGTCTTTCAAAAAAATCGGTACTTTACCTTTTCCAATAATTGGCCACTCTAATTGCGTTGTTTGATAGCCCTTGGGAAGATCAGGGTAAAAGTAATTTTTTCTTTCGAATATCGATATAGGTGGTATTTCTGCATTAATTGCAAGTCCAAGCATAATTGCATTATCGACTGCCTTAGAATTTAGTACTGGAAGCGTTCCTGGCATAGCTAGGTCAATAGCGCATGCCTGACTGTTTGGTTTGGCCCCGAATAATGTACTTGCACCAGAAAATATTTTTGTTACGGTTGAAAGTTGGACATGAATTTCAAGGCCGATTACAGAATCCCAGCGCATTATGAATGCTCTTTTGGTGCGGAGTTATGCCAATCTGTCTCTTTTTGCATACAGTGCGCAATATTTAGAATGCGCGCTTCTTGCAAATAATTACCGATTAGTTGCAGGCCTATGGGATTTCGATCAACAAAACCGCAAGGAATGGACATCCCAGGTAGGCCTGCTAAATTTGTTGCAATGGTGTATATGTCTTCCAAGTACATTTTTACTGGATCATCACTTTTTTCGCCAAATTTGAATGCGGGTGCTGGGCATGTGGGGCTCGCGACAACGTCGACTTTGGAGAAAGCCTCTGTGAAGTCTTGTTTAATTAAATGTCGGACTTGTTGCGCTTTCTTGTAGTATGCATCATGGTACCCTGCCGAAAGACAGTAAGTACCGATCAATATCCTTCGCTGCACTTCCTCACCGAAACCTTCGGCTCGAGTGCGGCAATACAGATCTTCGAGGCTTTGTGGATTTTCGCAACGATGGCCAAACCTAATGCCGTCAAATCGAGCAAGGTTTGCCGATGCTTCTGCCGGTGCAATGACATAATAAGCGGGAACTGATAGTTTGGTATTTGGAAGGCTAACGTCAACTAGTATGGCTCCCAAGTCTGTCAATACTCCGAGCGCTTTAAAGACGGTTGCCTCAACAGAAGGGCTCAATGAATTAGAAAAATATTCTCTAGGGATACCGATTCTACAACCAGATATGGATCGATTAATTTCATCTCTATAATCTTTTTCCTGAAATTTCAAAGAAGTAGAGTCACGGTGATCATAACTTGCCATAGTATTGAGCAATATGGCGCAGTCCTCGGCAGTTCTTGCGATTGGACCTCCTTGGTCCAAACTTGAGGCGAATGCAATCATACCCCACCTTGAAACAAGCCCATAAGTCGGTTTTAGACCAGTGACACCGCAGAGTGCCGCGGGCTGGCGAATGGAACCACCTGTGTCTGTAGCGGTCGCTGCTGGTGTCATCCGAGCGGCGACGGCCGCCGCCGAACCTCCTGATGACCCTCCGGGAACTCTCGTAATATCCCAAGGATTTTTAACTGGCCCATAAAAACTAGTCTCATTGGAGGAGCCCATAGCAAATTCGTCCATGTTGGCCTTTCCAAGCATAACTGTTCCTGCTTGAGATAAGTTTTCTACTACAGTTGCATCATAGGGGGGAACAAAATTGTGCAGCATTTTCGAACCGCAACTAGTCTTGACCCCGCGTGTACAAAAAATGTCTTTGTGGACTACGGGTATGCCACACAGTTCGTTATAAATATTACCACTGAGCGTCTCATCCGCTCTCTTTGCGCTCTCTAATGCTTGTTCTTCGGTAACAGTTATCAAAGCATTAAAAATGGGATTTAGCCTTTTAATTCGACCTAAGTAATGCAGAGTAAGCTCTACAGATGAAAATTCACGTTTTTTTAATCCCAGTATTTGCGATGCTATTGACATGTCATGCATGACAGCGACTCTGTTACTCAATTACTTTAGGGACCAAGTAAAGATCATTGCAGATGTCTTTACTCAACTTTTGAAAAGCTTTTTGATCATTTTTTTCTGTTATTTCATCTTTGCGCAAAGTTTGAAAATCTTGTTGTGGATGGGCCATCGGTTCAATATTTTCGGTATCAGCTGTTTGCAACTGGTCAACTAATCTAAGAACATTTTCTAATCTCGATGTAACGTCACTTATCGTGCGCTCATCAATGGTCAATCTTGACAATATTCCGAGTTGTGTGACGTCGTCTTTTTTTAACTTCATAAGTTTGGTTCGTTTTAAATCAATAATATTTAAAAAGTGTAGCACATATAGGGTTTCTAGTGGACGTGAAATTTGTATCGATTGTCTCTCAAAGGTAACCTTTTAATTTTCCAATCGATTAATTGAGACGGTACTATAAATTGTTGAAAGGAGGAAAAAAACAATGTTTAACTCCACTATCGACTTGCGCTACAACTTACTCGCTGTTATCTTCAAATTGCTTGTTGGAGCACCCTAGGTGATGCTGCACCTTGGTTTTGAATAAGGTTGAAAAACATGGTTTTTAAAAAAATAAGAGGTTTTTTTTCGAGCGATTTGTCCATTGATCTGGGAACTGCAAATACTTTAATTTATGTCCGTGAGAAAGGTATTGTGTTGAATGAACCTTCGGTTGTAGCGATACGCCATCATTTAGGGCAGAAAATAGTTGAGGCTGTAGGTATTGATGCGAAGCGCATGTTGGGGAGGACGCCAGGCAATATTACGGCTATTCGACCTCTAAAAGATGGTGTGATCGCAGACTTTCAAGTGACAGAAAAAATGTTGCAACATTTTATAAAGAAGGTGCATTCAGCAGCTATTACCAAAAGCTTCTTGCCCCCAAGTCCTAGAGTTTTAATCTGTGTACCTTGTATGGCCACCGAAGTAGAGAAACGAGCAATTAAAGAGTCAGCCTTTAGTGCTGGCGCGCGAGAGGTCTTCCTTATCGAAGAGCCAATGGCAGCAGCCATCGGTGCAGGGCTTCCTGTCGAGGATGCCGTTGGATCAATGGTGGTAGATATTGGTGGTGGCACAACAGAAATTGCAATACTTTCTTTGAATGGAGTGGTGTTTTCCGATTCTGTTAGGATCGGGGGTGATCGGTTTGATGAATCCATAGTGAATTTTGTTAGGCGTAAATACGGAAGTGTGATTGGGGACAGCACCGCAGAACGCGTTAAAATCGAGGTGGGCACGGCTTTTTTTTCTGATGAGGGAAGAGAAATTGACATTAGGGGAAGAAATCTCGCCGAGGGAGTGCCCCGCAGCTTTACGCTCTCTAGTCAGGAGGTTTTAGAGTCACTGCAGGAGCCTTTATCAGGTATTGTAACTGCTGTCAAACGCGTTCTTGAGCAGTCGCCCCCTGAATTAGCGTCAGACATTGCTGACACGGGTATTGTTTTGACAGGGGGAGGGTCGTTGCTGCGAGATTTAGACCGCTTGCTTAGTTCTGAGACTGGGCTGCCCGTCATCCTCGCTGAGGATCCCTTGACTTGCGTTGCTCGGGGCGGTGGAGAGGCATTGGATCTCATGAGTGCGCATAGACTGGAGTCTCTCACGCATGAAATTTAGTGTAACTTTTTTAATTGTGGTCGATTGAACTCGCTTTTATCGGGGATTTTAGGTAGGTAAGACGCATTGTACTCACCGTTTCTTCGCCAAATCTTAATCCTAGCTTTGCTTGCTACAGGCTTGCTGATAATTGATCGCTCTACTGAATGGTTTAAGCCTGCAAGGGTTGTGATCGATCAACTTATGAGACCATTATACTGGGTCACCAATATCCCAGATAATGTGTTGAAGTGGGGTGAAGATAACTTCGTCGGCAAGTCGGAGCTCATTAAAAAGAATGAGCAACTTAAACAAGAAATATTAATTTATCGAGGTAGGCTTCAAAGACTATCCGAGTTGGCAACTGAAAATCTTCGATTAATGCAATTGTTAAATGCTTCCGAGCTCTTGTTCGATCGAATTCTTGTGACTAAAGTTATCAGTGTCTCTCCGACCACACAACGACATACAATCACTATTGATAAAGGGACAAAAAATGGGGCTTATGTTGGTCAGCCAGTGCTCGATTCAGAGGGATTGATGGGGCAATTAATTAGGGTTTACGCTAACCATAGCGTAGCACTTCTGATTACTGATTCTAGTCATGCTCTTCCTGTTAAAGTTTTGCGAAATGGTGTTCGCTCGATCGCGGAGGGCAGAGCAGATTACGGGCGTTTGACCCTTCGTTACGTTTCGCCAACCGCCGATATAAAATTAGGAGATCAGCTTCTTAGTTCTGGTTTGGGAGGACGTTATCCAGCCGGCTATCCGGTTGGAAAAGTTGTTGGGATTCAGGATATAACCGGATCAGTTTTTATGTCAGTCGAAGTGGAGCCATCTGCACTATTAGATCGCAGTTCACATTTGCTTCTGGTATTTACATCGGATCAGAGCGATACATTGAAGAGCAAGCTATGAGCCTTGTTCCGCCAAAATTTGATTTAGCATTTTGTTTATCAATCGCCATTCTATTGCAGTTGGTGCCATTGCCAATTGATTTGATGGGTTATAGACCAAATTTTATTTTGTTAATGGTTGTAATGGTAACACTCCATCATCCGGAGCGTCACGATCTAAAGACGTATGCAGTGGCTGGACTACTAGCTGATGCAATTCATGATACCAGTTTTGGACATTTCATGTTGGTATATGTTCTTTGCGGTGGGGTAGTAAGCTTATTGAGCCGATGGACATCCTATTTTGGTTCGCTCTATCGGGTGTGTGTTTTCTTCTCCCTGAGTCTTATCGGAACTGTGTTGCAAGGAATTATTGCGAAAATGCAAGGGTTATCAACTCCAATAGAATTTCTGCCTACACTGGCATTGATATCAGTATTATTTTTTCCAATGATAGATCGTTTGGTTTCAAGACGAAATGTGTGAAATATGGAATTGGACTTCGATTTAATATTGGCATCCTCCTCGCCGAGAAGAAAAGATATTCTGCACCAGATGGGCGTCCGGTATAGCGCGGAGCCAGCTGAGATCAATGAAGATCTGATCGCTTTTGAAAAACCGATTGATTATGTTTCCCGATTAGCGAGTGAAAAAGCGATCTATGTACAAAAATTAACAAAGTCTGTAAAGCCTGTACTTGGTGCTGACACTATTGTCGTTCTTGGGGGAAAGATTTTTGGGAAGCCCAAAGATTTAGAAGGCGCACAGAAAACTCTGATGAGTCTTTCCGGTAAACTTCATGAAGTTATCACAGCTGTCTCCATCACTGATGGCCATAATTTAATGCAGGGCTTATCAGTTTCTGAGGTGATTTTTGATGTAATAACATTGCGTGATTGTAAGAAGTATTGTGATTCGGGGGAACCTCTCGGTAAAGCAGGGGCGTATGCGATTCAGGGTAAAGGCGCGTTTTTTGTTAAAAAAATTCTAGGTAGCTACAGCGGCATAGTGGGTCTACCGATAGATGTGACTTATAAGTTATTGCAATTATATGAGGTGCCGGTGTCTTGGGCGGTCAATAATTCAGGCGCAGTTTGAACTGACGTGATAAATGGTGGGTTTTCCTATAGATATTGGACTTTATCTTTCTACTATGGAACAACTTGTTGTTATTTAATATGATTTTTATAGTGGTTTCTGAAAAGGTTGATTGGTAGTTTTAACTTAGTAAAAAGATATTTTTTCGCGTTTTACCCATAATCGAGTGCTTGGTTAGGCGCTCAACTGGTGAAATATTACGTTTTAATAGCGTCGTTATACATATTTTTCAAAAAAGCAGTTTGCGCTCTTTTTGATCTGTTTAGCCTTGGAAAGCAAATGATTTTTGTCAAGAAAAAAATTGGATCAGTGACTAATATCATGCTTATAGTTGTAGCATTTTTAGTTATGTTTTTTTTAGTTTTTATATTTTATATCCGTGAACTAGTTTTGAATATCGATCAACATCGCGCTTCATTAGAAGCATTTTTAATGGACCGTACCGGGGCTCGTTTTCACTTGGGCCCAGTATCGGCTAAGTGGACCGGGCTTATACCCATAATTGAAGTAGAAAGTGTATTTATTGGCGAGATTAATGCCCCAGCATTAATTTTTACTCAGTGGCGTGCCGATATCGACCCCGTTAAAAGTATCCAGCATAGGTCACTTATTTGGAGAGAATTTTCAATAAATCAGGTAGATATTTCGCTTGAGGAAGATAAACAGGGGTTTTGGCAATTAAACGAATTATCCGCAGGTGGGAGTGATAACTTAAGGATGATTCTAGAACCGCTGGCTTACAGTAAATCAATTAGCATAGACCATCTTAATGTTGATTTAAATTTTTATTCCGGCGACACATCTCAATTTAAAGGAAACAAGCTTAAATTAGAAAATGACTTAGATTTTCATCGTCTGGAATTCTCTTTGCTTTCGAAACAACAAGAGGCTTCGGCATATATATTTATTGAGGGCTTTGGTGATCCTTTAAACTCAAACAGTTTTTCGGCAGAGGGATATTTGAGTGCGCACAAATTTGAGATGAGCGCATTTTTAGCTCATGCCACAAAAAGATTAGTCCCCGGTTTTTCTGCTGTTGATGTTCAAGATAAAATTATGGTTGACGGAGAAATCTGGTTTGAAATGAGACTTGGTGGTAACACCGATTTTCGGGGATATATCAATACTAGTAGTGCTATCAATAATAAAAAAAATATAACTAATCTACGGGGGTTTAAAACTAATTTGACTGGGTGGTATTTTCCTGGCGAAGATTGGGGAATTCGTTTGCAAGATTTGCAAATAAGTGTTTCAAACAAGGAATTAGAGCCGCTAAATCTTCTCTTTAAGAAGAACATGGGCGCCCGATGGCAAGATTTTCGTTTTTTCTTGGATGGCGCTCAGTTGGACCCTCTCTTATCTTTTTTTGAAAGCTCTTTTGAAAATAACACACCTCTGAGTGTATTGATCAATCGGTTAGAGCCCAAAGGAGAAATCACAGCACTAGTGGCCGGAAAAGATTCTGGAAAGATATTCGCGGATGCTACCTTTAAAGAATTTAGTAGCTCATCCTTCAAAGGCATACCTGGTATCCAAGGCTTAGATGCTAAGTTGTCAATACGCGGAAAAGATGCTGTGCTTCGGATCGCTGAGACTAATGGATTTTTAATTGACTTTCCAAATATCTTTGCTGACTCATTTCCGGTACTTTCGTTGCAGGGTAATGTGTTTAGCTCATGGGATCCAACTGTTGGTGCTTTCGTCATGAGTAGCGACTTATTAAGTGCGAATTTGGACGCGGGACATATCAATTTGCAGTTTTCTACACGAGCAGAAATTCCAGACGGTAATGCCTTGCCGGACGTGCATATTGTTATAGATGGACATGATATTGATACGCGATATTGGAAAAAGTATTTGCCAGAAAAAGTATCCCCGCCGCTAAAAAAATGGCTTGAGAGGGCTATTTTAGAGACCACTTTGAGGGAATTCACTTATGCTTTACGCATAGCAAACTCAGATTACTCTAAAAATAATCGTACAAATCAGATTTTTTTTCGTTTAGACGATACCAACTTCAAGTTCCATCCTGAATGGTTGGTCGCGACTGAAGCTCGCGGGTTGGTTTTGATTGACGACGATGACGTATTTGCTTCCATCGAGCATGCAAACCTCGGTGGTACGACCATAACTAATGCACAAATTGAATTTAGAGGAGATGATGACACGCTGAGTCCTCAACTTGACGTTGACTTGCATGTTAATTCGAGCACGGCGGCGGCTATTGAGGTTATTGGAGGGTCTCCCTTAAAACGATTTATGGGTGACACATCAGATTGGCATTATGGGGGTAGACAAGAAAGTAGAATTCAATTAAGCCTGCCGATAACAGGCGAGAAATCCTCATCTCTGCAAGACAAATCATCATACAGAGTGCACACATCGTTTTATGATGGAGTCTTGGCCGTTCCAAATAGTTCTTTGGAGATCACCGAAATAAATGGTGATTTATTTTATACATCTGATTATGGTTTTTCGGGAGACAACCTTAGTGGAATTTTTTGGGGTGAGCGACTCAATGCGGCGGTCTCTTCTGATCTGGAGAATCAAAAAGTAAAATTCGAAGGGTTCATTCAACCCGAAAAAATTTCTCAATTAATACCCTTCGCTTGGGAAGAGTTGATGCATGGCAAAATTAAAGCGGAGGGCGTTTTGACTATACCGCTAAGAGATGGCCATTCAGGAACAAAATTCCGCCTAAGTAGTAATCTAGAAGGGGTGGCCATTATGTTGCCCGAACCAATTGGGAAAACTAAATCGCAACTGTCAAACTTAGAAATATTATTAGATATTGATCACAGTATTGAGGAACTCCGAGGGTCTTTGGGAGAAGAAGGTTCCTTAGAGGCACGATTTATTGACGGCGTTTTTGATTCAGGAGTATTTAATTATGGGCGAACTATTGAACCTCCACCATCAGGAACGATGCTATTCTCTGGATACCTTCCCCATATTTTATTAGAAAGTTGGACGCCCCTAGCAGATTTGTTACAAAAATCGAATTTTAACTCGGAGACTTGGCAATCTTTATTTGACTTAAAATTTGACTCGGCCACTCTGGCAGGCGTGACTTTTTCTGATGTTCATGCAAGGGCAGAACGGGGTGATCAAAGCCTAAACATTAGCTTTAATAGCGCGTGGGCCTCTGGATATTTGAGCATCCCGGATGCCGAAGACCGCTTTCCCAAATTGTTTTTGGACAATTTAGACTTTGGAAGGCAGCTTTTGAAGGGAGGATTCCCAAAAGGACGCCCTGATCCAAAAAATTTCCCCAATTTGGATATCAAAATAGATCATTTGATAGTGTCCAATGCAGATTTAGGCCAGCTTGAATTTCAGTTGCGCTCTGAAGTTTCCGGTGCAGCATTTGCGGCAATAAAGGGTAATCTGTTGGGATTGGAATTTGGTGCAGATGATACGCTTCCGCCCCTAGATTTTTTTTGGGGGCATGATTTAAGCGGACATTTTAGCCGTTTAATAGGACCTGCTTCGTTATCAGATGTTGGAAATATCTTTGAAAAAATTGAGTTTCCACGCATCGCATCTAGCCAGTCTGGGAGATTAACTTTTAATTTAAACTGGCCGACGGAGCCCTGGAATTTTTCTCGAAAAAATATCGCAGGTGATTTTAAATTTTCGTTATCGGATGGAACCTTGTACAGGTCAAATGATGGAGCAGACGCAGCACTTAAAATGATTAGTTTAATGAACTTTGCAAACTGGTTGCGTAGATTGCAGCTTGATTTTTCTGATGTGGTTGGCCAAGACCTAGCATATGATAACATGAGTGGTTTGTTGGTTTTTGAAAATGGTATTGCCCGATTGGATACCCCACTAAAAATGGAAATGCCCTCAGGACGAATGGCGATGACGGGAAACTTCGATTTGTTGGAAGAAAACATTGATGGGCGCCTGGTTGCAACTTTACCGGTAGCACCGAATTTACCTTGGGTTGGAGCACTTGTAGGTGGATTGCCAGCTGCGCTTGGAGTTTATGTTACCGGAAAGTTAGTTGAAACACAGGTTGATCGATTATCAAGTATAAGTTACTCGCTGACGGGGCCTTGGGATAAAATTGATGTGCAAGTTGATCGTATTTTTGCTTCAGGATTAGCTGGAGATGATCATGCTCACCCACCTCTGTCTCCCAAGAGTGAATAGAGGATTCAACAACAAATATGGGTTATGTATTCGAATAATTTTTTTTTGGCTTTAAGTTTATTACATTCGTTTCTTGTTCGAAAAACCGCTCTTTTTAAATTTTTCAGTTTTTGTCGGTCTGTGTTGGGATATTGAGTAACAAATTCCTCCAACGCATTAGTATCGCCCAACAATAACTTTTTTTGCCATGAATATACTTCATCCGGCTTACAATTAGGGCGTCCATGTGCGGATGAAATTCGCTTTATTATTTGAAGGACATCCGAGTCCTCCATGTCACGCAGTTGTTTTCCCAAAAAACTAATTTGTCGACGCTTTGCCTCGTCAGAAGACATCTTTTTCGCTATTTGTATACAGACGTAAATATGGTCCGGTAAATTAATATTTTTGAGAGTTCCGTCAGTGAGAGAAATAAGCTTCTTGCCTAAATCTCTCAGGCGCCGCATGTCATTTTTAACGCTTGTTTTACTTGGCTTTTCTAGTAATTTTATTTCGTTACCCATGAAAAATAAGATACTTTAAGATTTTCTTAATTATCTTCTCCAAATTTATTAGCTATTAATTGCTGTATTTCCACAGCAACTAGTTCCTCATCACTGCCATCGAACTCAAATGTTAAAGCGGTACCACAAGGCGCTTCTAGCATTAACAGCGAGATGATACTTTTGACGTCTGCTGATTTATAATCTTTATAAACTTGCGCTTTGCTACTATAGCGAGATGCTAAGCGAGCTAACTTAGTTGCTGCGCGAGCATGCAGGCCCAGTTGATTTTCAATTGTTAGCTCGCACTTAATCACTGTACCGATGTCTCTGGTGCCGAAAGTTCTTTATGATTAATTTGTGTATTTGGGTACATTACCGAAAAATGTTCATATAATTTAGACGAAATGTAAACTGATCGATGCTGGCCTCCCGTGCAACCAATCGCGATTGTAAGGTAACTTCGATGATTGGCTTGAAATTTACAAATCCAACTATCTAAAAAGTTTATAATATCTGAGAGCATATCGATGACCTCCGGTTGTGTCTTAAGAAAAGCGACTACGTCATGGTGAAGACCCGTTTTCCTGCGTAGTGAAGTTTTCCAATAAGGATTTGGTAAGCATCTGATATCGAAAACGAAGTCTGCATTGATGGGAAGCCCTCGTTTGTAGCCAAAAGACTCGAACAGAATTGTAATGTTGTTTTCGTGTTTTGGTAAAATGAAATTCTTAATTAGTTTTCGAAGTTGATGAAGCGCTAAGCCGGTGGTATCCACCTTATAATCTGTGATGGTTTCTATTGGAGCAAGTAATACCTCCTCCTTATTGATCGCCTCAATTAAGCTAAGAGAATTTGTAGTTAAAGGATGTTTGCGCCGTGTTTCACTAAAGCGGCGCACTAAATCACCGAGTCGTGCCGTTAAAAAAATTACTTTTATATCTATTCCCAATGCTTTAATTTCTTGAAGAATTCTTGGAATTGAAGTGAGATCAATAACTGGATTTCGCGCATCAATACCGATCGCTAATTTATCCAAAAAAGGTAAGCCGTTTTCTCTCATTTCACGAATTAGTGTTGGTAGTAAAATTGCGGGAAGATTATCTATGCAAAGAAAACCGACATCTTCTAAAATATTAAGTGCAGTTGTCTTTCCTGACCCCGAGTACCCGCTGACAACTACGACGCGCACATTTAACCTGTTCGATCAAGTAAAATAGCGGTATCAAACAATTGGCGATTATTATTACATTCGCGCAGCTGTCGCCGAGATGATTCCTTGTGGAACATTTGTGCAATTTTGGAGAGTGTCTCGAGGTGTTCGTCATTTTTTTCGTGCGGAACAACCAATGCAAAGATCAAATCCACTGGTTGCTCGTCAAAGGCATCAAAGTCAATTGAAATATTAAGTTTAATTAGGCATCCGTGTACTTCTTTTAGTCCCATGACTTTGCAATGAGGGATCGCGACACCCTTTCCAATTCCGGTGCTTCCAAGTCTCTCTCGAGCCAACATGCTTCGAAAAAGTGCAAAAGCTTGCTCTTGGTCTGCTCCGAGTTCTTTTGTAATAAATTGAGCTATATTTTCAAGAACCTTTTTCTTGCTGTAACCATTGAGATCGCACATTGCAAGTTCCGGAATCAATACATCTGAAATTTCCATAATGTCAGTTATCGTCCTCGAGTTTTCTCTTTGTGTTTAATTACTTGCCTATCAAGCTTGTCCGCAAGCGCATCAATAGCCGCATAAAGATCTTGGTGTTCAGAGTTCGCGAAAAGATCTGCTCCCACCACATAGACCGTCGCTTCCGCTTTTTGTACAAGCTTGTCAACGGTTAAACTCACGACGATACTCGTTATTTGCTCATAGTGACGTTCAAGTTTAGAAAATTTTGCCATGACGTAGTTTCTGAGCGGATCTGTTACTGTTAAATGGTGGCCACTAATTGTCACTCGCATATGTTGATCCTCCTACATCGCATTTTCGAAGCGCTTTCTTTGACTAGATGATGCGATTCCCATGCTTTCTCTATATTTTGCAACGGTTCGACGAGCCACTTGGATGCCTTGGTCTTCTAAAAGTGAAGTTAACTTACTGTCGCTTAAGGGCTTAGCAGCCGGTTCTGCACTAATTATGGCCTTTAGGATCGCGCAAACCGCAGTTGACGAACACTCACCGCCGCCAGCAGTTCCAACATGACTTGAAAAGAAGTATTTGAGTTCAAATACGCCTTGCGGAGTCGCTAAATATTTCGTAGTTGTGACCCTTGAAATCGTTGATTCATGGAGATCTAGGCGATTAGCAATATCGGCAAGAACCATTGGCCGCATAGCCACTGGCCCTTGATTTAGAAAATTCTGTTGTAGCTCAACAATGGTTTTTGTAACCCTCATTAGGGTTTCATTTCGACTTTCAACGCTTCGAAGAAACCAGCGCGCCTCTGCAAGGTTGTCCTTAAGATATTGATTTTCGTTGCTGTTATCTGATCGTTTGATTAATTGACTATAGGAATCGTTAATCCTAAGTTTTGGCATATTGGCATCATTTAATCTAACTCGCCAACGCCCGTCAAATTTTTCAACAAAAACATCAGGCACAATATAGTCAATGTTTTGTGAGGATAACGCGTCTCCTGGACGAGGATTGAGACTTTTTATTAGCAGCATTGCTCCTGAAATTTCGTCCCGAGAACAGCCAACTTTTTTCGCAAGTCGTGTTTGATCGGTAGAGGCGATTTCGTTCAAAAATTCGGTAATTAATAATTTTGCTTGAACAAGAAAAGGAATATTTTCGGGGAGTTGGTTAATCTGAATGAGCAGACACTCTCGTATGTCTCTTGCAAAAACACCCGCCGGATCAAATTGCTGAAGCCTGTGGAGAACAGCAATGATCTCGTCTGATTGAAGAATTTCCTCCCCCTCAACATATCGTAAATGTTGCGTGATACTGAAAACATCCTCTATCAGCAATCCGTTTTCGTCGATTGAGTCAATCAAAGTGGCAGCGACCTGTCGGTCAATATCAGAGAAAGGGGTGAGGTTTAGTTGCCAATGAAGGTGATCCCTGAGTGATTCGGTTACTTGGTAAACTTGTTCTAGGTCAACTTCACCGCCACCTGCAGTTCCAGAGGAATTATTATAAACGTCGTCCCAATTCGCATCTACCGGAAGTTCAGTAGAGAGGTCTTCCTCCCATTGATGATCTGGCGTATCTTGGGTAGAAGATGCAAGTAAATTATTTGCCTCGTCTTCGGAAAGGTTTTGATCTAGAGTTGTTTCGACATTGTCAGCGTTAGCTTGACCAATTTCGTTAAGTTCATCTGCTGACAGATTATCTGATGTGTCAGTTACTCGATTATCCTCTTCTTCTAATTCCAAGAGAGGATTGTTGTACAGCTGCTCAATCACTTCTTGGCGTAGCTCTAAAGTTGAGAGCTGAAGGAGACGAATCGCCTGCTGGAGTTGAGGCGTCATCGTTAGTTGCTGACTGATTTTTAATTGTAAGCCGGGTCTCATTATCTGAAAAACCGCCTGATTTCAACATGTACTAGTTTAGTACTTGATGGCTTCTCGTGGCAATGCTCAATTTTAGTAGCAACCCAATTCATAAACTAAAGTGTTCTCCAAGATAAGTTTGGCGTACTTTTTCGTCTTTGGAAACTTGGTCCGGTGCTCCGTGAGCAATTACGCGTCCCTCTCCCATAATAAAAGCATTTTGGCAAATATCTAATGTCTCTCTTACATTGTGGTCTGTTATTAGAACACCGATGCCACGTCGACTTAAATAGCGAATGATATTTTTTATATCATTCATAGAAATTGGATCTACGCCTGCAAAAGGTTCATCTAGCAATATAAATTGAGGTTGTGTTGCGAGTGCCCGCGCTATTTCTACCCTACGGCGCTCCCCACCTGACAGACTGCCGCCTAGACTGTTTTGCAGATGCGTGATGTTTAACTCTTCCATAAGTTCTTCGAGTTGTCGCTTTCGCTCCTGCTTTGTTAGACCGTTTACTGTCTCTAAAATTGCCAAAATATTGTTTTGTACATTTAATTTCCTAAAAATCGATGGTTCTTGAGGGAGATAACCGAGCCCTTTTCTTGCGCGACCATGCACAGGAAGGTTTCCAATGTCAGAACCATCAATTGTTATACGGCCGCGGTCTTGCTCGATTAGGCCTATAATCATATAAAAGCAAGTCGTTTTTCCAGCCCCATTTGGGCCAAGGAGACCCACTATTTCTCCTTGATTCAACCAAAGTGACACATCCTGCACTACAGGTTTCCGTGCATAGGACTTCGCAAGGTTGCGCGCTTCTAAACATTTCATGGTATTAGATTCTTCGTTTTTTCGCTTTTGGGAGGAATAAAAAGTCTAATACGCTTTTTACTATTCTCTGCTCCTCCAGCCTTCCATATCTCATTTTTAAGGTCATAGTTTATAGAATCTCCTGTTATTAAAGTTCCATAGCTCGAAAGGGAGGCGTTTTGCTTCAGATTGATCTGTTGTTCTTGCAATAAATATTCGACATCATCTGCGGTTCCAATTAAGTCAGGAGTTTGAGATGTGATATCTAATTGTTTGAAACTGGCTGGCGATCCGGCACAGTGAATTTTTGAAATTTGTTCTGCATTCTCTGTAATTGTTACAAGATCGGCTTTAATCGATAAGTTGCCTTGTGTTATGAGCACATTTCCTTTGTATATTGTAATCCCTGTTTTTTCGTTACGTTCAGCCAAGTCAGATTCGATACTTATTGGTAATAGAGCTTGAGCCTTAATCCCACCACTGACTAGAATAAGATAAATGATAAGCGGGCTGACAAAACTATCGAAAGGTTTCATAGTGCGCTTGGATGTTTTTCTTAAAATGGTAATTACCAGATAATGGTTTTGCCGTGATGCCGACTCCGGTTAGCTTAGTGTTGTGAGATTTTAGTGAAAAGAATGCGTCGTTCTCTATTTGTCCTGAGTCGAACGTGTAGATTAAATTCTCAGTGGAAAGAGTGGAGATTTCGTTTTCCAAGGTTGATTTCAGTTGTACGTTGCCAGTCATAAAAATTTTATTCGTCTCTTTTACAAGTAAGGCGCTCTTTGCAATTAAACGCACAGAATTCTTGGAACTACCTGCGACGAGCACTGGTTTTTCAAAAAGCGCAACGCCTTTTTTATAAAATAGTTCGATTTTTGGAGTTACTAGTAATAAATTCCTTTGGCCATCAGTTCCAAAGATGCTTGTACTGGCTTGTCCCATATAACTATCTGCTATTAAGTTTCTATCGGTGTTTATATGTTTTTTTTCCAGAAATGATTCTGGCGACGAGTCCCAGATTAACAAGAATCCTGTAATCATTATTATTGCAGAGCTAATTATAAAAAACTGCTTTATCATGTATATTGGGTCAGTATGCTTTGATATTTGCCTTGAGAAGCTAACAAGAGCTCGGCCACTTCTCGCACCGCGCCATTTCCGCCACTCGCTTTGGTGCACCATGCAGCAACTTGATGTATCCTAAAATTAGCATTTGCGACGCAAATGCCTAGACCAACACGACTAATGGCGCATAGGTCAGGAAAATCATCACCGATAAAACAAATTTGATTAAGTGTAAGTGAGTATTTTTGACAAATACTTTCAACATCCTTTAGTTTATTTTTACTACCTTGTATGACTGGAGCTATATCCAATTCATCCGCTCTGCGAAGAACTAGCTCTGACGTTCTGCCGGTGATAATTCCAACCATAATATTTGAGGCGTTGAGTAATTTTATGCCTAGACCATCTTTGATATCGAATGCCTTCAATTCTTCTCCTTTGTTTCCATAATACAACTTACCATCGGTGAGCACGCCATCAACGTCCAGCAATAGCAGCTTTACACGCTTTGCGGCTTCAACTATTTTTGATGGCACTCCGGCAAGAATTTGAGAAGACGGGCTCATATTACTCCCGCTCTAACAAGATCATGCATATGCAAAATTCCGCAGAGGCAATTTGACTCGTTCGTTATTAGTAAAGTTGTAATTGACAAGTCTTCCATAATATTCAACGCCTCTGCGGCGAGAATATCACCGGAAATAGTTTTTGGATTTGCTGACATTACATCTTTAACCAAGGTACTACCAATGTTCAATCCTTGCGATATCATTCTCCTCAAATCGCCATCTGTAAAAATTCCCACCAAGCGTTCAGAAACATCGAAGATTGCTGTTACACCGAAACCCTTTGCAGTCATTTCTAGCAGAGCTGTTTGCACAAAATCATTGTAATAGACTCGGGGCACTGAGGTATTTTCATGCATTAAGTCTCTTGCTCTTAGAAGAAGTTTTCGTCCGAGCGCCCCACCGGGATGAGACATCGCAAAATCATATTCGCTAAAACCACGCGTTTCTAAAAGTGATATCGCTAGCGCATCACCAAGAACGAGACAAGTGGTTGTGCTCGTTGTGGGAGCTAAATTCATCGGACATGCTTCACGCGCTACTTGGATACAAAGGTGGGTGGCTGCGGCTTTTGCAATTTCCGATTTGGCATTCCCCGTCATGCTGATGAGCGGAACACTAAGTCGTTTTACTCTAGGGAGAATTGTGAGAATCTCCGATGTAGAGCCTGAGTTGGAGATGGCGAGAACGACATCCTCTGATGTGATCATTCCTAAATCTCCGTGACTTGCTTCGGCCGGATGCAGGAAAAAAGCAGGTGTTCCGGTGCTGGCAAGTGTTGAAGCGATCTTATTAGCTATGTGCCCTGATTTACCTATGCCAGTGACTGCTACTCGACCTTTACATTTGAGGATAATGTTGCATGCCGATTCAAAATGTTGATCAATCTTTGTTCTTAATTGAGTTATAGCTTCGACAGCTAAATCAATTGTTCGCAAAGCAGATTTAGTCATCTTTTTCGATCTCATCGTAATAATTTGTGGGCCTCAATTTAATAGAAGAGTGAACGTTTTTTACGAGGCGTATTGATTAATGTTCCATTTATATAGGTACATTACCTTAGAAAATTTAGAGAAGTCCACAAGATTCCATAGTAAAAAACATAACTAGTAAGGAATAGAGCGCCAACACGCCTTGATATTTTTCCGGGGCCATTAGTGTTAGTGTCTTTAAATATTGCTTGAGCTACACAAATAACGAGAAGAACAGTCATTACCGTCATGCTCAGATAATCTCGTAACATAACATCTGGGCTTAAATTAATCGGGGATATCGCGCCGGCAGCGCTCATTACGAGTAGTAAATTAAAAAGATTGGAGCCAAAAACATTACCAACGGCAATATCATGATGACCTTTAAGTGCACTTACGATCGAAGCGGCTAACTCTGGAAGACTAGTACCCAGTGCTATGATTGTTAATCCAATTATTAATTCACTTATACTCAAGTAGAGGGCTATTTCACGTGCTCCCCAAACTGTTATTTTGGCACTGACAAGAAGAACCGCTAAGCCGCCTAAAAACCAAAAAATTGTGGTTTTAGTATTAATTTCGGCGTGGTCTGTTTCAACTTCCGAGACAGCTGCGTTATTTCCTCCCTTATATTTTACTAAAGTTATTAGGAGAGGAATAGTAAGCATTGCGAGGAAAATACTCTCCAAGCGTCCCAGCATTCCGTCATAGAGGCAAAGACCTGCAATCAAAGTCACGATCACAAGCACCGGGCTCTCCTCACGCAAAAGATGTTTTTTTACCGGAAGTGGGGCGATGAGTGCAGTTACGCCTAAAACTAGTCCGATATTCGCCAAATTTGAACCTATGGCATTACCAACAGCTAATTCTCCGACACCATCTAGCGCTGCATTGATGGAAACAATTATCTCCGGCGCGGATGTGCCAATAGAAACAACTGTCAGTCCAACGACCATTGGAGATATTCCAAGTTTTCTCGCTGTCGCTGCACTACCTAAGACAAATTTATCGGCTCCCAGAACTAATCCGACAATGCCAAAGATTAATGCCGCGATGGCCATAAGTAAAGTGGTCATGAGGGCTCCGAACACCGCAACTGGTTTTTTTATATACTATGAAATGGTATAGTGATTTTAAAGTAATGTCATGCTGCTGTGGTTGCTTTATTGGTGAAAAATTTTCAATTGTGCTTGCTTTTAACAGACGTTTATTAAGGATGGTGACTTGAAAAGGAATCGTTTGCCTGCGGTAGCTGCAATTACAGTCATAATGCTATTGTCTTTTAGTTCCCTCGGAGAAATCAGGGGGGCCAGCATTGATCCTAAGGTAAATTTTATTGATCGATCGCCTGAAAAAATGAAAGGGTTTGATGTTAAAATATTGGCGGACCAAAATATTGATCCTTTTGATCTCATAGATAAACTCACCGTTTCTTTAGTGCAAATTATCTCGACTTATAAAAATTCAGACGCTATTAAAGAGGAAGTTTTTTTTAAAACTATCATGGCACAAATGTCACCGCATATAGATTTTTGGCGTATGTCGCGCGCCGTCATGGGTAAGTACCGCACAGTAGCTACTGAAAAGCAGTTGGCAAAGTTCACAGATGTCTTTCAAAAAAGCATGTTGGAGACATACGGTCGTGGCCTCCTTAGTTTTAACGATGAGAAAATCATTATTATAAATCGGCGAAAAATTTCACCGGATGAGCGGAGGGTCGCAGTAAAACAGGAGATCCACAGTTTAGGAAAAGTTTATCCTCTTTCATATACAATGAGGAAGAGAGAAGCGGGAGCATGGGTTATTTCAAATGTGGTTATAGATGGGATAAATCTCGGTAAAACTCTACGTAATCAGTTTGGTTTGGCAGCACAAAAAAATCGTGGCAATTTAGATACTGTAATTGAAAATTGGTTAGCAAACACTGAATGACTGTTAACTCCGAGATAAAATTTTGATGTCGACAGACGAACTATATGCTCTTTTGGACCTCAAATTTTCGGGATCCTACATTGATTTAAAGCGTAGCGGTAATCAATACTTGATAACCGTTGTGGACGATGTGTTTGTCGGTAAGAAACCGGTTCAACGACAGCAATTGGTTTATTCTGCGCTGCAAACAGCGATCACTAGTGGAATTATTCACGCTGTTCAAATCAAAACATACAGTAAACAAGAGTGGCAGCAGATTATTTCTAATAAGGTGTAGAGTGCTTAACCGATGGTATGGTGGCTAAAAACAGTCAAGTAATTTTCCTAGGCATAATATGGAAAAATTAATTATCCAAGGTGGTACGCCGTTAATCGGGTCTGTGGAAATATCGGGCTCGAAAAATTCTTCTTTACCTATTCTGGCCGCGATGCTGCTCTGTGAGGGTAAAACAACGGTTGCAAATTTGCCTCATCTTCAAGATGTGACGACTTTTTTGGAACTGCTCGGTTCTCTCGGAGTCGAATTAAGCATAGACGAAAATCGTTACGTCGAGGCCGATACGCGCACAATTCACAGCTTGGCAACACCCTCTGAGTTGGTCAAAAAGATGCGTGCTTCAATTTTGGTGTTGGGTCCGATGGTGAGTCGGTTCGGAGAGGCTAAAGTATCTTTTCCGGGTGGCTGTGCGATTGGCAGCCGCCCTGTGGATCTTCACATCGGGGGGATGGAATCTTTAGGAGCCGAAATCACAATAGAAAATGGGTTTATTAAAGCCTCTCGGAGAGGTCGTTTGCGCGGGGCGACCATAAGTTTGCCCTTCCCTTCAGTTGGAGCGACAGAAAACATTATCATGGCGGCCTCTTTAGCTGAGGGAACTACGCGAATAAAGAATCCTGCTTTGGAACCAGAAATTGTCGATTTTGCTAATTGTTTGAATGCTTGGGGAGCTAATATTCGCGGTGCCGGAACACCTACGATATTAATTGAGGGCGTTCCAAAAATGAATGGTGGTTTCTTTCGAGTAATGCCAGATCGAATAGAGACTGCGACTTACTTAGCTGCAGCGGCTGCAACCGGAGGGAAAGTGCGAACAAGGCACGTCGAACTATCAAACATTGGCTCAGTTCTTGAAAAATTTCGGAAAACTGGAGGCGATCTAACATATGGTACAGATTGGATAGAGATTGATATGCAAGGTAAACGCCCAAAGGCAGTGGATTTTATAACTGGTCCTCATCCCGGCTTCCCGACTGATATGCAAGCTCAATTTACAGTTGTCAACTCTGTAGCAATGGGGATTTCTTCTGTGACGGAAACAATTTTTGAAAATCGCTTAATGCAAGTACAAGAACTTCGTCGAATGGGGGCAAAAATTGATTTGAATGGTAATGTGGCGGTTGTTACAGGAGTACCCAAACTTACAGGAGCTCGTGTTGTAGCTTCCGACTTGAGGGCATCAGCGGCGCTAGTCATTGCGGGAATCGCGGCAGAGGGAGAAACAACGATTGACGAAATTTACCATGTGGATCGCGGGTATGAGTGTTTCGAGGAGAAATTACATCAGCTTGGTGCTAAACTCACCCGATTACCGGATTAATAGATAGGGGGAAATGGTGTTGCATATGGTAACATTAGCCCTTACAAAAGGGCGTGTATTGAGAGAATCGCTTCCAATATTACGTGAGGCCGGAATTTTTCCAGTAGAAGATATTTTTGGTAGTCGCAAACTTATGTTTGGGACCAACATCCAGCACCTTAGATTAGTGATATTGCGTGGAGTTGATGTGCCAACTTATGTGCAATTTGGCGCTGCGGATCTGGGAATTACCGGTAAGGACCAGCTTTTAGAACATGGCGGGGAGGGATACTATGAGCCCCTTGATTTGAAGATCGCCCCATGCCGGCTCATGACCGCAGCATTACCGTCCGTCGAAGTAAGCTTCGATCGAACTGTGGTAGCGACAAAATATGTCAATGTCGCTCGAAGATTTTACGCTGAAATGGGACGCCAAACAGAGCTAATTAAGTTATACGGCGCAATGGAACTAGCCCCAATATTAGATTTGTCAGATGAAATAGTCGATATTGTAGATACAGGGAATACGCTTGCTGCACATGGGCTTATCGCTAAAAAGCTTATCGCCAATGTAAGCTCTCGGTTGATTGTGAATAAAATAGCTATGAAAACTAATTTCAGAGTCGTGGACGAAATTATTAATTCGATAAGGAACGTTGTGGGATGTGACTATGAAGCAATTTGATAAGATCAGAGTACTTAACACAAATGACCCAATTTTTGATGATACATTTCTTCAGATCACCGATCCTGAGATAGCTGAGAGCGAATCAGTTGATAAGATCGTAGATGAAATTATACGAGCAGTGATTGACGACCGCGATGGCGCGCTCTTAGAGTATACCAATCGATTTGATGGGAGAAATTGCCGTCATATAGGAGATTTGATCGTCACGCATGATGATCTTGAACACGCAAAAATGGAAGTTGAGCCAAATATTTTGGAGGCTTTGGAGTTGGCGGCAAAAAGGATCGAAACTTATCATCAACATCAAGTACAGAAATCTTGGCAGTATCTGGAGAAAGATGGAAATCTGCTCGGACAAAAAATTACTGCGATAGAGCGAGTAGGAGTTTATGTTCCTGGAGGAAAGGCAAGCTATCCGTCGTCGGTTTTGATGAACGTTATTCCCGCGCGAATTGCAGGAGTAAATGAAATTATTATGGTTGTGCCTGCGCCTAAAGGAGAAGTTAATCCGAGTGTTTTAGCGGCCGCTGCGTTAGTCGGAGTTGAGGAGATATGGACTATTGGGGGAGCGCAAGCTGTCGCTGGCCTTGCATATGGTACCCAGTCTCTAAAGAAGGTTGATAAAATAGTGGGCCCCGGAAATATATATGTCGCTTCTGCTAAACGTAAGTTATTTGGGAAAGTTGGTTTGGATATGGTTGCCGGCCCTAGCGAGATCGTCATTATATGTGATGGAGGGACCAATCCAGATTGGATTGCGATGGATCTCTTTTCGCAGGCCGAGCATGATGAGAATGCTCAAGCGGTGTTGCTATCATGGGATGAGAGTTTTATAAAACAGGTTCATGCAAGTATCTTAAAGTTGCTACCCAATATGGAGCGAAAGGAGATCATCGAAAAGTCCTTTTTCAATCGTGGAGCATTGATAAAAGTTAAAGATAGCGATGAGGCTGTCGCTCTCTGTAATAAAATGGCACCAGAACATCTTGAATTATCTGTTTCGGAACCTGATATACTCCTCGCGCAAATTTGTCATGCTGGCGCTATATTCCTCGGAAGAAACTCGCCTGAGGCATTGGGGGATTATTGTGCGGGCCCAAATCACGTTTTACCGACTTCGGCGACAGCGAGATTTTCGTCTCCCCTTGGAGTTTATGATTTTCAAAAGCGTAGTTCAGTGATTTCTTGTACGTCGGAGGGAGCCAATTTTCTTGGACGTATTGCGTCAACACTTGCGCGGAGTGAGTCGCTAGAGGCTCATGCTCGCTCTGCAGAGTATCGGATTGATGATAAGTATTTCTGAAAATTAATGGTGAGGTGATGGGAGGAGGAAAAAACAATTATTGGAGTAACTTCGTTAATGATTTAAGTCCATACAAGCCCGGTGAACAACCAAGCGACGAAAATATAATAAAACTAAACACCAATGAGAGTCCTTTTGGACCCTCGCCTCATGTCCTTCATGCAGTTAATGCAGCACTAAACGATGATTTGAGGCTCTACCCTTCGCCTAATGGTGATCCCTTAAAGAAAGAAATATCAGAGTACTACGGGTTGTCTGAGAGAAAAGTATTTTTGGGAAATGGGTCTGATGAGGTGCTCGCCCATGCGTTTAATTGCTTTTTTCGCAAAGATAGACCAATACTTTTTCCTGAAATAACATACAGTTTTTATTCTGTTTTTTGCAGGCTATATGGTATAGAAAATAAAAAAATTCCGTTGACTAATGATTTAAAGATTAATCTCAAAAAATACGCTATCCCAAATGGAGGGATCATTTTTGCTAACCCAAATGCTCCAACTGGAACGCTACTGAGCTTAGATAAGATCCGTTCTCTTTTGGAATTCAATACCGAATCTGTGGTTATTATTGACGAGGCGTATATTGATTTTGGCGGGGTCAGCGCAATACCCTTGCTAGAGGATTACCCAAATATTCTTATTGTACACACATTGTCAAAATCACGGTCCCTCGCGGGATTACGAATTGGTTATGCTCTGGGTTCTGATGCTTTAATTAATGGGTTATATAGAGTAAAAAATAGTTTTAATTCATATCCGACTAGTCGCTTGCAAATTGCAGCAGCAATTGCGTCTTTTAAAGATGAAGAACATTTTCAGAGTAGTTGTAAAAAAATAATAAATGGACGAGATGGCTTATCAAAAGGGCTTCAGGCACTCGGCTTTGCTGTGATTCCATCTTTTGGAAATTTTCTGTTGGTGGCTCATACTGAGCACGGAGCTGTAACTATTTTGAAACGGCTTCGTCAATATGGGATTTTAGTTCGACATTTTGATCAGAAACCAATTTCAAATCACCTACGAATATCTGTTGGCAGTGACGCGCAAAATAAAGTGCTTCTTGAGGCTTTGAAAGAGATATGTGGTATCCATGCAATTTGAAAAGCTTTGCGAATTTAATTTATCGCGCTGATGCTTGGCCTTGTTCCCGCTATCGCTTCGACTTCAAAGGCAGAACCTCTTCGCCAAATCGAGAGCGTAATCGGGTTGCCGGGTTGGACCTTTGAAATTTGAGTCATGCTTGTTTGTGGATCCAATACGCTGACGCCGTTGATTTCAGTAACGATATCGCCGGGAAAAAGATTCAAATTATCCGATGGACCGTTCGCTGCGATTGCTCGGATCAATAACCCATGTCGAAGTGGAATTTTTAACTGCCTTGCTAGTCTGGCGGTAACAGGAATTGCATCTAACCCCAACCACCCGCGAATAACAAACCCGTGCTTAAGTATTTCATTGAGTACATGCATTACTGTTGAGGAAGGTATAGCAAAACTAATAGAACCACTATTGCCGATGCTTGCGGTATTTATCCCGAGCAAGTTTCCATGAAGATCAACCAGTGCACCGCCTGAGTTCCCTATGCTTATTCCGGCGTCTGTTTGTAAGAAATTTTCAAAAGTATTTAGTCCCAGTCCTGCCCGACCGGTGGCGCTAATAATTCCTTGGGTGACCGTTTGTCCGATGCCATGAGGGTTACCAATTGCCAATACTATGTCTCCAACTGCCGCCGATTCCGATGTTCCTATTGAAATTGGTTGAAGATTATCGAGATTGATCTTCAGTACCGCCAAATCTGTATCTGGATCGCTTCCTACTAATTTGACAGGAGCAGTCCTACCATCGTAAAGCATAGTAAGTATTTTTTCCGCATTAGCGATGACATGGTGATTCGTCAAAATTATTCCATCGGACTTCATTATAACTCCGGACCCTAAAGAGGTTTGCGGCACTTTCACTTGAGTGACAAGGCGGCCGAAGAGAGGATGCTTCGAGAGTGGATGATCAATGCGACCTAATCCTACTTTGCGAGTATAGATGTTTACCACAGATGGGGCTGCTCGGCTCACAGCATACGAGTATCCGGTATAGCCACTAACAATTGAGTTGCGTTCGCCAGCGTCGTGTGGTTGATTATCGGCTTTGGCTGCAATCTTTTCCTTAAAAGACGGAACAACAATAGCTGTCATCAAAGCAATGGCTAGACCGAGCATTGCAGAGGTTGCAATTTTTTCAATAATAGAGTTGTTCATATGCTTATCCCTTGTTAGTTTAAGACACTTACTTGGTTATGTCACATTTTAGAAAAGAAACAGGGTGTAAGCAGGTGCGGCTCACTAAATTGAGGTACGTTACTTGTTTCTCTAGATTGCACTGACTTTTTGAGGAATAGTATGGTTAAGCCGAAGAAGCGGATTTGGATCCAGAACCATGTGAAAGATCTACACGTAAAGAAAAGTATAAATGATGGCTATAGATCCAGAGCAAGCTACAAACTTCTGCAGATTGATGAAAAAGACAAACTTTTCAAAGTCGGAATGACAGTGGTGGATCTTGGAGCCGCACCAGGGGGATGGGCTCAAGTCGCCTCGAAATTGGTAGGCAAAAGCGGAATGGTAGTGGCAATCGATCTTTTGCCGATTGAGGCAATTGCTGGTGTGAAATTTTTGCAAGGCGATGTGGAAGACGGCACCATGTCTGCCCGGCTTCAAGACATGGTGGGCTTTAAGAAGACTGACGTTATAATGTCAGATATGGCGCCCAATTTGAGTGGCATTAGTGATATTGATGGCCCGAAGATAATACATCTTGCTAACTTGGCGTTGGAGTTGTCTGAGAAAATTTTAAAAAATGGCGGGAGTTTGGTCGTGAAACTATTCCATTCCGAAGAAGTAAATGGGTTTGTGCGAAAGCTTAGAAGAGTGTTTAATACTCTTAAAATCAGGAAGCCCAAGGCATCGCGTTCAGGTTCATCAGAAGTGTACGTCGTGGCCAAAGGGTATAGAGGCTGATAGAGGGGTTGTTATGAATGATTTGGCTAAAAACTTAGTAGTTTGGCTTGTCCTTGCCGCAGTGTTGCTGTCGGTCTTCAACAGTTTTTCTCCGCCGCCAACAGATAATAGCCTCGGATATTCTGATTTCGTAGTGGACGTGCAAAACGAACGAGTGGCTTCCGTAATTATCGAAGGTCTCGTCATAGAGGGAGAGCGGAGGGATGGAACGAAATTTCGAACGGTGCTTCCCACAATCGGTGATCAAGGCTTGATGGATGACTTATTAAATCATAATGTAAAAATTATAGCGCGGGAGCCAGAAGCGCCGAGTTTAATTTCACAGTTGTTGGTAGCCGCATTTCCCATTCTTCTCATACTTGGAATATTCATGTTTTTCATGCGCCAGATGCAAGGCGGCGGCGGCGGGAAGGGCGGGCCCATGAGCTTTGGAAAAAGTAAGGCAAAGCTCCTCACAGGGGATCAGATCAACACCACGTTTGCCGACGTGGCTGGTGTTGATGAAGCCAAAGAGGATGTTAGTGAACTGGTGGAGTTCTTGAGCGACCCTTCCAAATTTCAGCGCCTTGGCGGACGAATCCCAAAGGGTGTTCTCATGGTAGGCCCTCCCGGTACTGGCAAAACTTTGCTTGCCAAGGCGATTGCAGGCGAAGCACAGGTACCGTTTTTTTCAATCTCAGGGTCAGATTTTGTTGAAATGTTCGTTGGAGTTGGAGCGTCGCGAGTCCGAGATATGTTTGAGCAGGCGAAAAGACAGGCACCTTGCATAATTTTTATTGATGAAATAGATGCTGTTGGCCGTCATCGCGGGGGCGGCTACGGAGGAGGTAATGACGAGCGAGAACAAACCCTAAACCAATTACTTGTTGAAATGGATGGATTTGAGGGAACAGAGGGGGTAATTGTAATTGCTGCGACAAACCGGCCAGATGTTTTGGACAAAGCTTTGTTGCGCCCAGGCAGATTCGACCGACAGGTTTATGTTGGATTGCCGGATATTCGAGGTCGCGAACAAATTCTGCGTGTACATTCAAGAAAAGTACCTTTGGAGGAATCTGTGGAATTAAATGTGTTAGCTAGGGGTACTCCCGGTTTTTCTGGAGCAGATTTGGCGAACCTTGTAAATGAGGCCGCTTTGTTTGCCGCCCGAGGCGACAGACGCATGGTAGCGATGGCGGAGTTTGAAAAAGCAAGAGATAAAATAATGATGGGCGCAGAGCGTCGCTCAATGGTGATGTCAGATAAAGAAAAGATCAACACAGCTTATCATGAAGCGGGACATGCCATTATTGGTCGCCTTGTCCCAGAACATGACCCTGTGCATAAAGTAACTATTATCCCTCGCGGGAGAGCTTTAGGAGTGACACAGTACTTGCACGAGGAAGATCGTTACAGCATGAGTAAACGGCAAATCTTTGGGCAGCTCTGTAGTCTTTTTGGTGGTCGGATTGCTGAGGAGCTTGTTGGCGGTTTTGATAGAGTGACCACTGGAGCTCAAAATGACATTGAGCGGGCAACACAGATGGCGCGAAACATGGTAACCAAGTGGGGTTTGACGGAAAGGATGGGCCCAGTTTTGTACGGTGAAGATGAATCGCAAGCTCCCGGTGGAGGAAACACGCACTACTCAGAAGGTACCTCAAGGGAAATAGATGAAGAAGTGCGCCTCATATTGGACAGTGCTTACATTCGATCAAAGGCGCTCTTAGAAGAGTATAGAGATGTGCTTGAGTCCATGAAGGATGCGCTAATCGAGTATGAAACAATAGACGCAGAGCAGGTGGATGACTTAATGAGGCGGATTCCTGTGCGTCCACCGAGACATTGGGATGATGACGATAAAGGCGGTATTCAAGGCGATCAGGTCGACACCGGCAGCGATGCTGCTGATGCTATTGGCACTGCGGTAGAGGGTGCGTAACATTTATTTTCTTTAGACTTTCCAGTAGCAGCCCTTTGACTTTGACCATGAACTTAGAGAAGGGGAGTGGTTATCGAAAGCGGATGCGTCAATTTGTGTAAGTTTCGAATAATGGGAGTCATCAATGTTACTCCCGACTCATTTTCCGATGGCGGTCAATTTATTAAAAATGGCCGTATCAACACCGATAGTATCCTACGGACTGTAGATTCAATGTTGGTGGCCGGAGCAGATATAATTGATGTTGGGGGAGAATCGACTCGTCCTGGCGCTGATCCGGTTGGAGTAGATCATGAGGTTTCCCGAGTCGTGCCGGTCTTAGAATTAATCAGAACTCACTTTGATACTCTGTTATCAGTTGATACTAGTTCCGCTAAGCTTATTAGAGAGGCAGTATCAGCTGGAGCGAATTTTATCAACGACGTAAGAGCGCTGAGGCGACCAGGTGCTTTGGAGGCAGCTGTTGAGTCAAAATTGCCAGTTTGTTTGACTCACATGCAAAATCAGCCTAAGAACATGCAAATTGAACCCTTTTATTTAAATGTTGTCTCTGATGTGCTTACTTTTTTATTGGAAAGGAAAGACGCTTGTTTAGCCGCTGGAATGGCTCCAGATAAAATCTACATAGACCCCGGATTTGGATTTGGAAAGACGCTAGAACATAACGTTACGCTTTTTCGCGCCATTGATCGGTTTGTTGACACTGGTTTTCCAGTTATAGTGGGTGTTTCGAGAAAGCGAATGATTAGCGAGCTACTTAATGATCCGTCAGAGTGCAGATTAATAGGTAGTGTAACTTTGGCAGTCTTAGCGGCTCAGCGTGGAGTATCGATTCTGAGGGTGCACGATGTGGATGAGACAGTTAGGGCAATTAAAATTCTTAGTCAAATCGACTTTTAGGCTTGGCAATGAAGAGAAACTTTTTTGGGACCGATGGTATCCGTGGTCGAGTAGGAAAGTTTCCTATTACCGCAGACTTTGTCCTTAAACTAGGTTGGGCCGTAGGACGGTTATTAAATCGATCAAGCAGTTCGAAAAAACGGGTTCTTATTGGTAAAGATACTAGGGTCTCTGGGTATATGTTTGAGTCAGCATTAGAGGCCGGGCTTATTTCGGCAGGTGTTGAGGTGGGTATGCTCGGTCCGATGCCTACTCCAGCTATTGCTTATTTAACCAGAGCATTGCGAGCCTCTGCTGGTATTGTAATTAGTGCGTCTCATAATCCTTACTACGATAATGGCATAAAATTTTTTGGCGCAGATGGATACAAGTTTTCAGAGGAGGTCGAAGCAGAGGTAGAGCGCATTCTCGAATTAGATCAAAAGACTATGGATTCTGATAGTCTTGGTAAGGCGTATCGAATCACAGACGCAGATGGTAGATATGTTGAATTTTGTAAAAGTACGTTGCCTCTTGGACACAACTTAAGCGGCCTTAGAATTGTAGTTGACTGCGCGCATGGAGCCACTTATAGCGTTGCACCGAAGGTATTTAAGGAGCTTGGCGCTGATGTTATCCAAATGGGGACCTCTCCTGATGGCTTTAATATTAATAGTGGATGTGGGTCTACTGATATTGGCGCACTACAAAATGAAGTGATTACATCGAAAGCAGATTTAGGAGTTGCGCTTGATGGCGACGGTGACAGGGTGCTCATGGTAGATCATAAAGGGGTAGTGGTAGATGGCGACGAACTTCTCTACGTTATCGCGTCTCATCGAGCATCTAAATCTGTTGGTTGCAGCGGCGTAGTAGGCACGTTAATGACTAACATGGGGGTGGAAATTGCGCTTCGTAATAAGAGAATTCCTTTTGAAAGAGTTAAAGTTGGGGATAGATATGTTGTTCAAAGACTTATTAAAAATAATTGGGATCTAGGCGGTGAGTCATCGGGGCATATCTTGTGTAGGGACATAAATACAAGTGGGGATGGAATTGTCGGGGCATTGCAGGTAATTAGAGCGCTCTCTGAAACAGGGGTGTCTTTATCCGTAGCTAAAAGCAGTTTATCAAAGTTACCGCAGAGAGTGATTAATGTCGTAGCGAAAAAAGATGTCGATTTAGAATCTAACCCATATGTGATTCAAGTATTGAAACATGCCGAAAAGGAGTTAAACGGATGTGGTCGAGTTCTTCTTCGACCCTCGGGAACGGAGCCATTGATTCGCGTGATGGTTGAGGGAGAAAGTAATGAGCTTGTGGACAAGTTGGTTTATGAGATTGCTGAAGTCGTGCGACGTCAAGTAATGTGAGTTTATCTATCCAATACGCTAGTATGTTGTTTTTTATTTCGGCCTAGGTTTGCTTGCGTACCTTCGCGAGAACGTGTTTTTGCTTAAGTGCGCTTTAACAACTCATTGAGGAGTCAAAAACATTGTTAATTGTAGGAAATTGGAAGATGAATGGGTCAATAGCCATGGCTTCTGATTTTTTGGGCTGGTTCACTGGTCATTGGCATGGTTCTAGGGGTGTAGATATTGGATTGTGTCCACCTTTAGTTTACATTTCGCAATTTGAACAGACATTACGAGGAAGCACTATTAAGGTTGGTGGGCAAAATATCGCAACTGAATTAGAGGGGCCATTCACTGGCGAGGTAAGTAGTCGGATGCTAAAGGACTTAGGTTGTCAGATGGTATTAATAGGACATTCAGAGCGCCGAGTAAATTTTCGAGAGAATAATGATATAGTTGCCGAAAAGTACCGTCGAGCTTACGCTGCAGATCTTACGCCAATTCTTTGCGTTGGTGAAACCTCAGACCATCGTAATGCTGGATCAACCCTTGACGTGATATCTGAGCAGATTTATGCAGTCAAGAATCTAGTAGGCGAACATGCCTTGTGTGCTGGGGTGATCGCCTATGAGCCAGTCTGGGCAATCGGTTCGGGTGTGGCCGCGTCGCCAAAACAGGCTCAAGAGGTGCACTTATCGATCAGAGATTTATTAGGACCAAGGGGAAAGCACACACAAATTATTTACGGCGGGAGTTTAAATAGGGATAATGCGAAAGCTTTGTTTACAGAGCAAGATATTGATGGAGGTTTGGTTGGCGGTGCTTCATTGCATGCGGAGCATTTCTTGGAAATAATTAGGCAGGCAGAATTCGCATGATAAACAGTTACATATTAGTGTTTCATTTTGTAGTTGCGGTGGCTTTGATTGGACTCATTTTATTGCAGCAGGGTAAAGGGGCGGAGGCGGGCGCATCATTTGGCTCGGGAGCTTCTCAAACGGTATTTGGTAGCAGCGGGAGTTGGAACTTTTTTAGTAAATCAACTGCGGTTTTGGCGACAATATTTTTCGTGACTAGCATAAGTCTGGCTGTGATTGCAAAAAATCGTTCAATCGTTGATGAATCGTTTATGTCTGAATCCCAAGAGTTACAGGAAATCGAGAAAGATGTGTCTGATGGTCCGAAAACTCAAGACGAACAGATCTCGACAGATAATCTTTCCGATTTACCGCTTGAATAAAAAACGAGAAAAGGCCCAAGTGGTGGAATTGGTAGACACGCTATCTTGAGGGGGTAGTGGCGAAAGCCGTGCCGGTTCAAGTCCGGCCTTGGGCACCATATCACAATCTAATGTAATCCAATAAAGTCCATATAGCCCTGAATTTACAGGGTTTTCAAGCCCAACTGAGCACATTATTATCCACAATGGTGTATTGACATCCCCAATAATCGACGGTATTTTTGACGGTATACTGGTTCATTTGTTGTTTGGTACCGTCAAATGTCACTCACTGCTGTTCAAGTCAA
>MDTB01106738.1_pt1 | contig 53380 bp, 48 predicted proteins | sample 811161 | NCBI WGS metagenome assembly MDTB01 (sample SAMN05326650, study PRJNA326480) | marine metagenome | isolation source: seawater | place: Mediterranean Sea | collected 2009
AACATTAGGATATAGTCAAATTTTAATTATTATAGCTGCATTTTCTAATTGGATTTTAAATGCTAATTATATGTATTTATCAAAAAAACCAATTGTAAATAACCCATTTATCATGGGTGAGTGGCCTTGGTATATAATTGGTTTACAATTTGCAGGACTAATTCATTTTATAATTTTATATATTCCGTTTTTCATAAAAAATAAAAATAAAAAAAATTAAATTCATGAAAAAAACAATCAATTTAGCTTTGCTAAAAGTTATAAATTTCAACTAAATTTATACTTAATTTAACTGGATAAATTTTACGATAATGATTAGAATCCTAATCTTTTCACAAGTATTTTTACTATTAATATTCTCGCAAGCTCAAGACTCAGATATATCTATGTCTGGAGGTCTCGGCTCTATAACTATTGATGGTGAAATTTATAATCAAGTGTCTATGAGGCCTGAGATTCCAATAGGAAAACTTTCAATTGGATTAGACTTTTATTTGAATATTAATTCTAAAGGTGAAATTCATTTAATAGATTATAATTTCTCTAATACAAAAAATACCTCAAGAACTATAGTTGATAAAATTAGATTCATTAAATATGGTAATAAAACAGATCCATTTTATTTTAGTTTTGGAAACATAGATAATTTAGTAGTTGGAAATGGAATTCTTATAAATGGATATAGTAATTCATTAAGATACCCTTCGACTAGAAAATTAGGATTCAATGTTGGGTCTGATTTTGGTAAATTAGGTTTTGAATTTTTTATCAGTGACATCAAATATGAGCCAGGATTGATTGGTGGTAGATTAAATTATAAAATAATTCCAAAATTAGATTTTGGCTTTACAGTAGTTTCAGATATAAATCAATATTCAGGTTTAGAAAACAGGGACAATGATGATTATCCCGATGTATATGACCACTATCCAGATAACCCGAAAAAATGGGATGAAGCTCAAGAGTTACGAAATGATTGGTTTGAAGTTTATGAAAAGTATATTAATCCAATAACTACTTTTGATGAATGGTTTTTAGAGCTACCTTTAAACCATAATACCTTCAGACCTGAATCTTCAAAGATTAATAGTATTACAGGATTAAGTACAGATTTAAACTATTCAGTTAACAGTAAATTAATATTTTACTCTCAAATAGCTACGTTATTTTTTGGTGAAGGCGATGTAATTTCTAAAAGTGATAGTTCATTAATTTCAAATAGTTTTGGAGTTGTACCAATAGGTATTTCTTATGATTTTGGATCATTTAAATTTTTAGCAGAATACCGTTATAATAGTCGATATTTCCTTTTTAATTTTTGGGACAAATCTTATGAACTAAATAGAGCTGTAGCATCACTTGAGGGAAATGAGAATGAAATTCTAACAAAAGAAAATTCATTGAGAAACTATGGGAAAATGAAAGGCATCTACATACAACTCACGGGAAATATTTTAAATTTATTTAATTTAACTACATCATTTAATGCTATGAATGGAGAAGTCTTCTCAGGTTTTCATGGGTTTGGGACTAAGAAAAATAATTCATTTTCCTCAGTTCTATCTTTAAATAAAAATATAATACCAAAATTAAAAAGAGCTGAAGCATATTACCACCAAAATAATGTTCCAAATCCTTTAAATTTTGAATTTACAAGCTCATCAATATACGGGTATATAATTGGATTTAAATTATCTGAAAATATGATTTTACAATATAAATCAACAACTTCATTCGTTATGTCTTCTAATGGCAAATACAAACCATTAAATACAATTTTAGTAGAAACACAATTTGCATTTTAAATATGATTAAAGCTAATAAAGTCCGTCAACAATTCATAGAGTTTTTTGAATCTAAAAATCATCAATTTGTCAAGAGCTCTCCTGTTTTTCCAATTGATGATCCTACATTACTTTTTACTAATGCTGGAATGAATCAATTTAAAGCAATATTTTTAAATCAAGAAAAACCAAAATTTTCTAGAGTGGTCAATACACAAAAATGTATTAGAGCTAGTGGTAAACATAATGATTTAGAAGAAGTGGGCGTTGACAACTATCATCATACATTCTTTGAAATGCTTGGTAATTGGTCTTTTGGAGATTTTTATAAAAAAGATGCTATTAGGTGGTCATGGGAATTACTAACAGAAATTTGGAAGTTAGATAAATCAAAATTATGGGTAACAATATATAGTGAAGACCATGAAACAGGAAATATATGGAAAGAAGTGACAGATATTAATCCAAAGCGTGTATTGAAATTTGGAAAAAAAGATAATTTTTGGGAAATGGGAGATACAGGACCATGTGGACCTTGTACCGAAATACACTACTACACAGGTAATGATTCTGACAATCAAAATCCTGATGGAGTTAATGATTTACCGGAATATCGAGAAATATGGAATTTAGTCTTCATTCAATATAATAGAAAACTTGACGGATCATTACAAGACTTACCTTCAAAACATGTAGATACCGGTGCTGGGCTTGAAAGAATTACTGCAATTCTAAATGGTTATGAATCTAATTATGATACAGATTTATTTCAAACCATCATTAAAAAGGTAGTTGAACTTAGTAATAAGCAGTATTCTTTTCAAAATGGAGTTCCTCATAGAGTTATATCTGATCATTTACGAATGATTAGTTTCTCAATTGCAGATGGAATAATGCCTAGCAACGAAGGCCGAGGGTATGTTGTCAGAAGAATACTAAGAAGAGCATTAAGATTTGGAAGAATTCTAGGACTAGAAGAACCCTTTCTTCATAAGCTAGTAGACACTTTAAATCACCAGATGAAGAGCTCATTTCCTGAGATAAATGAGAAGTTAGAACATGTAAAAAAAGTAATTTTATCTGAAGAAAAATCTTTTAATAAAACATTAGACAAGGGTTTAGAAATTTTTGAAAATATTTGCTCATCACTAGATGGAAACCGTGTTATAGATGGTCATAATGCATTTAAATTATACGATACTTATGGTTTCCCGCTAGATTTAACAGAGCTTCTTGCCAGAGAAAGAAATATTTCTGTAGATACAGATACATTTAATGAGTATATGGAAAAACAAAGGAAGCGTGCAAGAGATGCTGCAAAATTCAATATCAACGTCAATGAAAAAGAGTGGACATCTATTTCTGATAATTATAATGGTAAATTTATAGGTTATAATGATGAATCCATAGATTCTCAAATTACAAAATATAGAAAGTCTAAAAATCAACTAGAAATAGTATTGGATAATACTCCTTTCTATGCTGAATCTGGTGGACAAGTAGGAGATAGAGGTGAAATATCAAATAAGGATTTTAATTTTGTCGTAGAAGATACGCGAAAAGTAGGAGACGATATAATACATTTCGGGAGATTAAAAAAAGGTTCACTAAAAAGGAATTTTCATGTTACTGCTAAAATTGATAGTAATTTAAGACATAACACAAAATTAAACCATACAGCTACACACCTACTTCATAAAGCACTAAAATCTAATTTAGGAGAACATGTTCAACAGGCAGGTTCTTTAGTTTCTCCAGATAAACTAAGATTTGATTTAACTCATTTTGAACAAATTTCTCAAGATTTAATTGAAAAAATTGAACTTGATGTTAATAAACAAATATTAAAAAATAAAAAATTGATTGTAAAAGAAACTTCATTTGATAAAGCAAAAGAGAGTGGTGCTGAAGCTTTATTTGGTGAGAAGTATGGAAATACTGTAAGAGTTGTTGATATTCCTGGTTACTCTAAAGAATTATGTGGTGGTACTCATGTTGATTCAACAGGAGATATTGGTTTATTTAAAATTACTTCAGAATCTTCACTTGCATCTGGAGTAAGAAGAATAGAGGCTTTAACAGGACTAAAAGCATATTCAATGGTATTATCAAACGAAAGAAAAATACTAAAAGTCTCACAAATTTTAAATATATCAAATGATTTAATAATTGAAAGTATTCAACAATTAAAAAATAAAAATAAAGAATTAGAAAAGTTAATATCTAAAAGTAATAAACAAAATCAATTAGAAATAATTGATACATTAATGAGCGATTTTACCAGTGTTAACTCAACTAAGCTATTCTTCTCAAAACTAGATCAAATCGATGATTTAAAGGAGTTTGGAATTCAATTTTATGATAAAAATAATAACAATACGGTAATACTATTAGGATCAGTAATAAATAATAAACCTATGATTTTTTGTGCAGTAAGTCCAGATAATATTAAAAAAGTTCATGCAGGCAAAATAGTTAGAGAGATTGGGAAAATAATAGGAGGTGGTGGTGGTGGAAAGCCTCATATCGCAACAGCTGGGGGAAAAGATATTACAAAATTAGATGATGCTCTTCAATTCGGAAAAAATAAAATTATGGAGTTATTAAAATGAAATTAATAGATACACCAATAATTTTCACTAAATCAAAACAGAATGTTCAAGGAGCTGAAATACCTAGGACTAAAATACCAAAATTAAATCCAAATGAAATTATTAACAAAAATTTATTAAGAGAAGATTATGCTAAATTGCCTGAATTAACTGAACCTGAAATAGTTCGACATTTTATTAACTTATCGATTAAAAATCATCATGTAGATAGAGATATATATCCTTTAGGCTCTTGTACTATGAAATATAATCCTAAAATTAATGATAAGCTTGCAAGTCATGAAAAGATTACTAGTATACATCCTGACGAAAATGAAAAACATATTCAAGGAGCATTAAAAATACTATATGAATTAGAAAGATACCTGTCATTAATGACAGGTATGAATCGTTTTACGCTTCAACCTAGTGCAGGATCTCAGGGTGAATTTGCTGGCTTATTGGTGATGCAAAAATACCATAAAAATAAGGGCAATAATAAGAAATATGTAATTATTCCTGAAACAGCTCATGGAACAAATCCTGCTAGTGTCATTTTGGTTGGGTACAAACCTCTCAAGGTAAAATCAAATGAAAAAGGTCGTGTTGATATAGATCATTTAAAATCATTAATGAATAATGAAATAGCGGGTATGATGTTAACACAACCTAATACTCTTGGATTATTTGAAGACCAAATAGAAGAAATCAATGAAATAATTCATTCTGAGGATGGATTAATGTACATGGATGGAGCAAATTTAAATGCTTTAATAGGAATAACAAAACCTGTAGATATGGGTTTTGATATAGTACATATTAATCTTCATAAAACATTTTCTACACCTCATGGTGGTGGTGGTCCTGGAGCAGGTCCTATAGGCGTTGTCAAAAAACTTACACCATATCTCCCAATTCCTATGATAAATAAGACAAACGAAAATTATTTTGAATGGGATTATAATTATCCTAAATCTATAGGACAATTACATACATATTATGGTAATTATGGTATTTTAGTTAGGGCTTGGTGTTATATTCGAACACTTGGTGAAAACGGTGTTAAACAAATGACAAGACAGGCCATCATTAATGCAAATTACCTTAAGAAAAAAATAGAAAAAGTTTATGAAATACCTTTTTCTAATGGTACTATGCATGAATTTGTTGCATCATGTAAAAACCAAAAGATTAGAGGTATTAAGGTACTAGATATTGCAAAAAGTTTATTGGATTACGGTTTTCATGCACCAACAATTTATTTTCCAATAAATATTCCAGAAGCATTAATGATGGAACCTACAGAATCTGAAACGAAGGAAACTCTTGATAAATTTGCAGATGCACTAATAGAAATAGATCAAAAGATAACTGAATCTCCAGAGCAATTATTAAATGCACCAATAAAAACTCCTGTTAAAAGGTTAAATGAAACTAAAGCTAATAGAGAACTTAATTTGAGATTTAATTATGAAATATAGGTTAGATAATAATCAATATTTTGTTAGCCTTGATCCTGGTGATGAAATAAATAAATCATTCGAAAATTTAGCAAAAATAGAAAACATAAAGTCAGCTTGGATTAATGGAATAGGTGCTTTAACTAATATGGAAATGGGGTACTATGATATTGAATCAAAATCCTATATTCGTAAAAAATATACAGAAGACTATGAACTCACAAGCTTAAATGGTAATATTACAATAAAAGATGGCGAAGTATATTCTCATACACATATTACGTTTAGTGATAAAAATTTCAATGTATTTGGAGGACACTTATTTAATGGAATAATTTCTGCTGCAGGTGAGTTTATTGTTACTGCTGGATTTAATTCACTTCTTAGAAAATATAATAATAAGATTGGTTTAGCTTTATGGTGTATTGAAGAATGAGAAAAATAATTAAAACTAATGAATCACCTAAAGCTATTGGCTCATATTCTCAAGGGATAATTCATAATGGACTTGTTTTTACTTCTGGTCAAATTTGTATAAACCCAAAAACAGGAAAATTAGTTAATGATTCTTTTAAAGATGAAGTTAGGCAAGTTTTAGAAAACTTAAAAGGTGTGGTTACACATGGTGGTAGTAACTTAGAAAAAATAGCAAAATTAACAGTTTTTATTACTGATTTATCCTTATTTTCCGAACTTAATGATGTTTTTAATGAATATTTTCCAGAAAATCCACCAGCAAGATCTACTATTGAGGTATCTGCATTACCTATGGATGTTCGAGTTGAAATTGAAGCTATTGGTATAATTTGATTTATAAAATCTATTTAGTTATTTTTTTAAACATTATTCTAACTCAAGAAACATTTATCGATTCAACTCAAATAAAAAATCCATCTATATCTTGGAAATTATCACTGATACCTGGTTTAGGTCAGTTGTATAATAATAATTATTATAAAACATTTGTTATAAATAGCTTAATATCTGCATCATATTTAGAATTAAAAAATAAAGATAGTATTAACAAAAGGAATACAATGGCTTGGTGGTTATTTGGCATATATATACTTAGTATTCTTGATGCATATGTTGATTCTCACTTAACATCATTTCCAATAAAGAAAGAAAAATAAAATCTAAAATGTGTGGAATAGTAGGTATATCATCAAAAGCATCTACAGCATCATTATCATTATATAATGCTCTCACCGTTTTACAACACAGAGGTCAAGATGCCGCAGGTATGGCTGTTGTCAATAAAAAAGGATTTCTATCAATTCATAAATCTAACGGTTTAGTTAGAGATGTCTTTACTCAAGAAGAAATGTTAAGGTTAAAAGGTAATACAGGTATAGGTCATGTAAGATATCCTACATCAGGTACTTCAAGTAAATATGAAGCACAACCATTTTATGTTAATTCGCCTTATGGTATTGTCTTAGTTCATAATGGTAATTTAATTAATTCTATTGAATTAAAAGATGAATTGATTGAAAAAGATAAGAGACATATCAATACAAAATCAGATTCCGAGGTATTAATTAACATATTTGCGAATTCATTAGATAACAATAATTCAAAAAAATTAACAGAGGAAAACATATTTAATGCGGTAAGTAAACTTCACAAAAGAGTTGAAGGTGCTTATTCTGTAATACTTATAATATTAGGTTACGGCCTAATAGCTTTTAGAGATCCTCACGGAATAAGACCTTTAGTATATGGAAAGAAAAGAAATAGTAATAGCCAAATGTTTGCATCAGAGTCAGTAGCACTTGAGTGTCTTGGTTATAGTAAAATAAGAGATGTTAAGCCAGGAGAAACTATAATCATTAAAGATAATGGCGATACTCATAGTAGTATTTATAAAACAAAAAAATTATTTTCGCCATGTATTTTTGAATACGTATATCTTGCTAGACCAGATAGTACAATTGGAGGTGTTAATGTTTATGAAAGCAGGATATCAATGGGTAAGTATCTTGCAAATAAAATAAAAAATAGTCTTACTAAAAATGAGCTTGACTCAATAGATGTAGTTATTCCTATTCCAACTACTAGCAGAACCAGTGCATTGCCTATAAGTATTGAATTAAATAAAGATTATAGAGAAGGATTTATTAAAAATAGATATATAGGTAGAACATTTATAATGCCTGGCCAAAAAATCCGTAAGAAATCTATTAAGCAAAAGTTAAATACAATAAATATCGAATTTAAAAATAAAAATATTTTACTAGTTGACGACTCAATAGTAAGAGGTAATACTAGTAAAAGTATTGTTAGGATGGCTAGAAATGCAGGAGCAAAAAAAGTATTTTTTGCAAGTGCAGCACCACCAATAAGATATCAAAATGTATATGGAATAGATATGCCATATGTTAAGGAACTAATTGCACATAATAGAAGTATAGATGAAATTGCAAAATTAATCGGTGTTGATAAATTAATATATCAAAATCTAGAAGACTTAATTAAATCAGTTAATGAACATAATAAAAAATTAATAAATTTTGATTCATCTTGCTTTGATGGTAAGTATATTACACCGGGTGTAAATAAATATTATTTAAAAAACTTAAATAAAAATAGATAAGATTATTTTAAATAAAAAATTATATTATAATGATTAAAAAATTTTTCAGAGATAATCCAGTTCATAAAAAAATAGTTCCATTTTTAGACTACTTTTTTTTACTACGTCCTACATACTTTTTCAATGTTTGGATAGCTTTTTTAAGTGGAATGTATGTTGTACAACTATCATATTCTCGAGAAGAAATATGGGGAGTTGATATATCTTTAAACTCCCTTTTTTTAATATTAGGGCTAACAATTTTTTCGTCTGGGTGTTTTATAAATTGGCAGCTGAAATCGAATTTAAAATTTAGACTACAAAATAAAATTTCTTTATTTGATAGTAAAATTTCTATCGCGTCGGGAAAAATATTACAAACTATTTGTATAGCTTTAGGGACTACTATTGTTATCATCACTGATTTTACACTCACGCCAATATTATTTTTACTAATATTCTTTACAACCTCAATATTAAGTAGTAATGATGGAGAAAATCAGTTGAAAGAATTGATGATTTTTTCTATTTTATTATTTTTATCAGGAATTGTTCATAATTTCTTTATTTTAACAGAAGTATTTCAATTCCAATCGATTAAAAATATGATTCCATTTTTATTTTTAATTATCATAATATCATCTACACACCAAATATCGAAGGATAAAAAATATCAAAAATATTTATTTCAACATATTATTTTAACATTTCTTTGTATAGTTACTATATTTTTAGGCTTATTAAATAATGATCCCATTAGCGCTACAGCGTCAATTACTATAGTGCCATTTATTTTTATGTTAATTATTAGAAATAATGAAATTGATCAACTAAGAGCAGTTAGGTATTCAATATTAATCATGTGTTTATTTATACTTAGCACTTATCCTCAATTTATATGGTATTCTGTTTTTATATATTTTATTAGTAAGTATTACTATTGGCACCGTTTTAATTTTCACTATCCAAAATTAGTCATTGAAAATGATCGCAATTTTACCAAATAAATGTGACTTTTGTGGTGCATGTGTCGCTGTGTGTCCTGTTGATTGTATCGACTTAAACGAGGCAGATATTTCTATTAGAGACGATATCTGTATTGATTGTGATTTATGTGCTTTTATATGTCCTATTGAAGTATTGGAATCTGTAAATGAAAAGTAATTATGACTTAATAGTAGTAGGTGGTGGGCCATCTGGTTCAATGGCCGCTAAATTAGCAGCTGAAGGTGGTGTAAGCGTATGTATACTTGAAAAAGATAGAGATATAGGATATCCCGTAAGATGCGGAGAGGCAATCGGTGATTCAGGTTTGAGAAAATTTGTAGAACCTAGAGATAATTGGTTTTCAGCATACCTAACAAGTTTTAAAATGACCTCACCAAATGGAACTAGTATCTCTGCTGATTTTACAAATGATAAGGGTTATATATTAAATAGAAGAGTTTTTGATTATGATTTATCCAGAATGGCAGCTGATAAAGGCGTAGAAATTTATACTAGAGCATATGTAAATGGTCTAATAATTGAGGATGGATTTGTAAAAGGTGTTCGTGTTCAATATCTTGGAGAACAAAAAATAATTAAATCAAAATTAGTTATTGGCGCAGATGGTGTTGAGTCAAGAGTAGGTAGGATGGCTGGTATAAAAACTCAAATTAAAATGAAAGATATGGAGTCAGGTCTACAATATACTTTAGGTAATGTAAATGTGAAACAAAATAGAATGGACTTCTTTGTTGGAAGAAATTATGCTCCTGGTGGTTATTTATGGATATTCCCTAAAGGAGATGGTTTAGCTAATGTCGGTATAGGTATAAGCGGTATTTATAGTAGAAAAAAGTCTGCACGAAAATATCTTGATGAATTTGTAGATAATCATTTCCCGGATGCTGCAAAATTAACTACCGTTTGCGGTGGAATTCCAACTGATAAGCCATTAAAAAATCCAGTTAAGTCTGGTTTACTTTTAGTAGGAGATGCAGCACATCATGTTAATCCGGTTACAGGCGGTGGTATTTCATCTGGAATGACAGCAGGTTGGATAGGAGGACAAGTAGCTGCAGATTTAATTCGTAAGAATACTCTTGATGAAAGATCATTACAGGCCTATTCTAATTGGGTATACAAGGAATTTGGGAAAAAATATTCTCGTGTTTACAATATTAAAAATGCTATAAGTCAGTTAAAAGATACTGATTTTGATAATATTGCCTCAATAATAAAAAAAGTACCAAAAGAAAAAAGAACGTTAAATAAGATTTTTTCTACAGCATTATTAAAAAAACCTACACTTTTACTGGATGTAATTAAAGTTTTCGCTGGAATTTAATTTGAATTTAAGCTCTTTATTATTGGCTTTAAATTTAAAAGATTTTGTTGCCTTTGATGTAGAGACTACTGGTTTAAATACAAAAGACGATTCAATTATTGAACTTTCAGCATTCCGTTTTATAGATGGAAAACAGAAAAAGTCATTTACCACGTTAATAAATCCATTAAGACCAATACCTAAATTTATTACAGAGTTAACAGGAATTAAAAATTCAGATGTTAAAAATTCACCTACAATAAAAGATGTTCTTCCTAGCCTATTGATTTTTTTAAATAACTCTCCTATTGTAGGGCAAAACATTGGTTTCGATATAGAATTTTTGAATAATGCATTAATACAATCGAATTTACAACCATATAAAAATTCTAAAGTATATGATACTTCAACTTTGGGTAGATTTTGTTTATTTTTTCATTCAGATTTTTCTTTAAGTGGTATATCAGAATATTATAATATTAATACAGATAATGCTCATAGAGCAGAAGCTGATACTTTAAATACTGGCTTAATTTTTGTCGAACTTATTAGAGAAATAGCTAAAAATGAAATACATATTTTTGAATTATGTAATAAAGTTTTAAATAATGATAGTATTTATAACTTTTATTTATTTAAAAATTTATTAGAATTATCTTTTAAATCAAATTTGGATAATGATTTAGAAAAAAAAGTAAGTAACTGGATACCAACTAATTCAATTATAAAAAATGAAAATAATGAATTTAATATTAATAATTATAAAATTGAGGATATATTATCAGAAAATGGATTTTTTGACAAAAAATGGGAAAATTTTGAGCCTCGCCAAAATCAAATAAACTTTTCAAATGATATTTTATCATCATTTGAAACTAATCAGATTTTATTAGGTGAAGCTGGAACAGGTCTAGGGAAATCCTTTTCATATCTAACAGCATCCGCTATTTATTCACTGAAGAATAAAATCCCAATTGTAATATCTACTTATACAAAACACTTACAAGATCAGTTATTTAATAAAGATATACCCAATTTCATAAATATAACTAAATTCCCAATTTCTGCAGTTATTTTAAAAGGACGCCAAAATTATATATGTAAAACTCGTTTAAATCAATTTATTAAATATCGTCTGAATAAATTAAATCCCAAAGAAAAAGAATTATTTCTACCTATAATAGCCTGGGCAGATAAGACAAAGACTGGTGATATTGAAGAATGTCCTGCATTTTCTGTAAATAGATCCTATAATATTTGGCTAAACATACGAAGTGAACCAGGATATTGTACAACAACTCGATGTAAGGAGAATGATGGTTGCTATTATGGTAAAGTTCGAAAGTCAACTACACAAGCAAATTTGATAATAATTAACCATGCTTTATTAAGTATAGAATTAAAAAGAGAAAATTCAATATTACCAACAAATTTTTGCTATGTAATTGATGAAGGTCATAATTTTATTAAATCCATTAGAGATCAATTAACTGATAAAATAAATCCAGAATCAATTAAAGATATATTAAATTTTTATAAGTTTGAATCAAGTTTATTTGAAGATTCAATTTTAAATTCAATAAATAAACACGCACCAGAATATATAGAACATGCAAATGAAATTACAATTGAATCAGTAAATATTATTACATTAATTGATTTATTTTTTTATGAATTTTCAAATTTATCAAATAAAAATGGATCCTTATCAAATCTGCATTATGAAAAAAACTTCCTAATAAATAAAAATTCTAAGATATTTCATAATTTAGATAATAACCCTGAAAATATCTTAAGTGAACTAATTTCATTTTCAAAAAAAGTAATCTCTCTGGAGAATAGTTTAAAAAAAAATAATGAATTTCCTCAATCTGTTTTACTTGAATATTCAACTAAGAGCAATGCTTTAGAAAATTTAAAACTAATCTTTACTCGTATTGTACACTTACTAGATGAAGATATTGTTTGGTCTTCATTTAAATCTAAATTTGGTAAATTAAACTGTACTTTAAATACAGCACCTAAAGATTTAGGAATATTCTTAAGAGAATCATTGTTTAATAGAGATAGCGGTGGAGTAATATGTTCAGCGACATTAGCATTAAATTCTTCTTTTAGCTTTATAAAAGAATCTTTAGGTATTTCAAATTCTAATATCTTAGAAAAGCTAAAAACGATAGAGTATTCATCTCCATTTTATTATGAAGATCAAGTAGAATTATGGGCCTATGATTCTTTAGAATTAGTTAATAGTGAAACATTTGTAGAAAAAATTTCAAGTCAAATAAATGAATTAGCAAAAAATTATAGAAACAGAATTTTAGTACTTTGTACATCTTATGATCAAGTAAAAAAAATTAGAGATAATATTAAACCAACTTACAATAAATTAGAAAAGAAGATATTTGCACAAACAATAGGTCATAGCAGAAGGGCAATGATAAGAGGTTATTCTAATACACCAGAGTCAATACTTATCGGAACAATGAGCTTCTGGGAGGGAGTAGACTTTCCTGGTGATTTAGTTGAAATATTAATAATTTTTAAAATACCATTTGATAATCCAACAGATCCTATTTTAATGAATGAAATTGATAATTATAAGAAAAAGGGTATGAATGCATTTATAGAATATCAAATACCAACTGCTACTGTTAAATTTAAACAAGGATTTGGAAGATTAATTCGAAGTCTGAATGATAATGGTATTTGTATTTTGACAGATCCTCGACTACTAAAAGCTCAGTATGGTAAATTAATATTAGATGCATTACCATTAAAAGCCATACCATATAAAGATATAAATGAAATTAAAAGAAATACAAAAATATTTAAATAGAAAGTTGAAATGAATAATTTTTTAATTGAACCAAAGAATTATACCATTAATGATTTTTCAATCTATCTTAAAAATTACCCAAAAGTAGTTCTATCATCTGAATCAATTAAATTAATAAATAAATCTAGAAAAAGTTTAGAAGATGCAGTAAACAATGGTGATACAATTTATGGTGTAAATACTGGTTTTGGTAAATTAAGTGAGATTAAAATACCTGAAAAAAATATAGGAAAATTACAGGAAAACCTAATAGTGTCTCATGCAACAGGAGTTGGTAAGCCCATTAATAATAAAGCTGTTACTTTAATGATTTTAACTAAAATTATAAGTCTTTCAAAAGGCTCTAGTGGAGTTAGAGTCCAAATTATTCAAAGGTTAATTGATTTTCTAAACCATAGATGTTTACCAGTTATACCATCACAGGGATCCGTAGGTGCAAGTGGAGATTTGGCACCGTTAGCACATATGACATTACCAATATTAGGTTATTCAAAATTACATTATAAAAACAAATATGTTGAATCAAAAATAGTTTTAGAAAAACTAAATCTTCAATCCATCGAATTAAGTTTCAAAGAAGGACTTGCATTAATTAATGGAACTCAATTTTCAGTTGCTCATGGATTATTAGCTGCAATACAATCCAAAAATATAATTAAAAATTGTGATATAATCGGAGCTATGTCTGCAGATGCTTTGTTATGTACAGATAAAGCTTTTATGCCTGAAGTTCATCGACTAAAACCACATAAAGGACAGATTAATTCAGCAAATAATATTTTTAATTTACTCAAAGGAAGTCATATTAAAGAATCACATAAGAATTGTAATAAAGTTCAGGATATGTATTGTATTCGCTGTATGCCTCAAGTTCATGGTGCTAGCAGAGAAAATTTAGATTATTTTTTTGATATTTTAGAAAAAGAAGTAAATAGTGTTAGTGATAATCCATTAATTCTTGATAGTGGTGAAATAATATCAGCAGGACACTTTCACGCCCAAGCAATTGGTCAAGCAATGGATTCTGCAGCTATCGCTATCACTACACTTGGAGCAATCAGTGAAAGAAGAATTTCCACATTAGTAAATGGTGATTTTGGATTACCTCTATTTTTAGTTGAAAATCCAGGGCTAAATTCTGGATTTATGATAACTCAAATTACTTCTGCGGCAATAACATCTGAGAATAAAACATTATCTTATCCTTCAACAGTAGATAGTATACCTACTGGTGCTGGTCAGGAAGATTTTGTTAGTATGGCTCCTTGGGCAGGTAGAAAACTAAATAAAATCATAAAAAATGTAGAAAAAATTCTCGGAATAGAATTAATTACAGCACTTCAAGCAATGGATTTTAGAAGTCCTCTAGAATCAAGTGTAGCGATTGAAAAAGCGAGAAAATTAGTGAGAAAATCTATTTCAAAATTGGAAGAAGATAGACTAATGGAGAATGATTTAGAAAATAGTATAAATTATGTTAGAAGAGGAGTTATTGTTAGTACGGTTGAAGACCAACTTAAATTAAATTAAAGTTGGTCTTATAAATTAATTACATAGAAGAGACATGCCGCATCAATCTTGATTTTTGATTTGCAGCTTTATTTTTATGGATTATACCTTTACGTGATGTTTTATCAATTACAGATAAAGAGCTTTTTAGAAAATCCATTGCTTCTTCTTTGTTTTCAGCATTCATTACTTTCTTGATTGCAGATTTAAGTACAGACTTATAGTGTTTATTTCTAGCACTTCTTTTAAGGCCTTGCCTTACTCTTTTTAATTCAGATCCTTTTGCACTCATATAATTTCTATTATTCCTTGATAAACTAGGCTTTATATTACAATCTTTAATAATTATTAAAATACAATAATTTTAATACTAAAATAATAATGTTGCACCTAATAATGCTGCATCTTCTTTTAATTTACTTTCATAAATTTTTATATTATTTTCTTTGTAGGAAGGAGAGTGTATTTCAATTGTCTCAATCATTTTATTATTGAAAAATTTAAAAGCATGTGATAAACCGCCTCCAATAGATATATTATTAGGATCAATCATATTTATGATATGAGATAAACAAATTCCTAAATTATGACCAAATTCCTCCCAAATATGAATAGCTTTTTTACTATTATTTTGAGCTAATTTAAAAATTTCTTTAGGCGTATGTCTAATTGAAAACTTTTCTATTGCTGCTTCCTCCAACCAGCGAATTGAGTTATAGGATTCCCAGTTAGTATTATTAATAGGTGAAATTCCATATTCAGCAGCCATTCCATTCCCACCTGTAAATAATTTTCCATTTATAACAATACCAAATCCTATACCCGTACCTAGAGTTACACCGACTGTCACTTCTTCTTTGTATTTTAAAGTGTAATATTCACCTAAAGAAAATAAATTAGCATCATTTTCAATTTTACATGGAACATTTAAATTAGATTCTAATATATTTATTAAATTACAATTTTGCAATAGTGTCAAATTCGGAGTATTTAGTATTTTACCATTTTTTGAGTCTAGAGGTCCTGGACATGAAATTCCTATACCAATAATATTATAATCTTTTAATAAAAAATTAATCTGATTTAATATTGCTTTTATCAATAATTTTTGATTTTTATAATTAACAATAGATTCTTTATTAGATTTTATGATTAAATTTCTTTTATAGTCGAATAATCCAGAACAAAAAGTAGTTCCACCAATATCAACACCAATATAATATTTATTTTCCATATATATTAAATTACTTCAGATTTTAATTTCAAATTTATAAAATATAATTATTAAAAAATAAAAATTGTAATTGATAATCATTCTCATTATATATTAAATTACATATTATGATTATATGTGTTTGTAATAATATAAACGAAAAAAAATTACGAAGTGATGTTAGATGTGGCAAGAAGTCGCTAAAAGAAATACAAAATTGTTCCTCGCTTGGAAAGAATTGCGGACTTTGTATTAATTATGCAAATGACATTATAAATAACGAATTAAATTTTATTAATACAAACTCCTATAGTTTACCTCATAAAAAATCAGCCTAAAATTATATTGAGACTGATCTACAATATCAGTTAACTTGTAATAAAATATAATACTTACAAAATTAAATGTTGTTTTCACTTTTTTTATTGTTTTAAATTTTATTTAAGAATTTTATTAAAGGATAGACAATGAAAGGTGATGTTAAGGTAATAGAGCATTTAAATAATACTCTCAAAAATGAATTAACAGCGATTAATCAATATTTTCTTCATGCACGTATGTATCAGAATTGGGGATTTGAGGAATTGAATAAGAAAGAGTATAGTGAATCTATAGATGAAATGAAACATGCAGATAATGTTATTAATAGAATATTATTTCTTGAAGGTCTACCTAATCTACAAGAGCTAGGCAAACTATATATTGGAGAAAATCCGAGAGATATTATGGAATGTGATTTAAAATTAGAACACGAGGCACATATTCAGTTAAAAGAAGCAATTTTATATTGTGAAAAAATAGGAGATTATGTCTCGAGAGATTTATTTAAAGTTATTCTTGAAGATGAGGAAGAGCATATAGACTGGCTTGAAACTCAATTAGAATTAATGGATAGAATTGGTGAACAGAACTATCTAAAAGAAAAAATGAAATAAATTTATTTACTTCATCAATAATTCTGTTATTAGTTTAATTCACTAAGTTTATTCAATTATAAAGTATGATTAGTTTTTTATTTAAATGTGTTATTACTTTATTTAATTACTTGTTCATTACTTATAATTTTATTTTATAGATAATATTTTTAACTCCATTAAATATTACAGAATGATAGATATAGTGAAAGTCTTAATCAAAAAAAAACAACTAAAATAGAGATAATTTTGATAGATTAGAATCAGAGTTGCTTGATAAAGCTGAGAAGAATGATAAATAAAAAATATAATGTTTTTTAAAATCTACTCATACGCTTAAAGAATTTACAGTATTAAGGAAATACTATAAGTTTGGTAATCTATATAAAATACCGATAATATATATTATGTAAATCAAAATACATATCTACCTATAATTCATTAAACTTTTAGAAATAATCTCAGATATTAACTTCCTGTCTTTTTTATTAAACCTTAATTTATTTCCTAACTCTATTTGGACGGCTGAAATATTTTTATTATCAAACTTTTGTCTTATAGATTTTATCACAAAGCCTCCATAAAATGGATAGTCATTTAAAGCTTTATATCCTTCCATATTTATTCTTTTAATAAGTTTTTCAAATAATTTTTCATCAGATTTATTAATAGTTGAATAACCTCTTGAACTTAATACGAAATCTATTGAATCACTATTAAATCCATGAATATCTATTATTAAAACATTTTCATGAATAGACATTTTCCTAGAAATCTCTTCTATTAATTTATTATGATATTTTTCGTAGATAATTTTTGATCTGTAAGACTCATATGCCTCTGATGGAATCCTATTTAAATCAACATATTTCCTGTGAACATTATTGATTAAAATTGACGGATACATACCAGTAAATTTGAAAAGATTATCATAAATTAACTGACCAATTATTTTTGTATTTAAATCGTTTTTAATATTAAAATTAGAAGATGAATCAATTCGAATTGGTAAATATTTGAAACCTAAATTACCATCATGAGAGACATTTATTAAAATTGGTAAATCACCACCTTTAAATTCATAATAGTTGTAATTAAATTTATTTATAGAACAAGAAAAAATAAATAAAATATGTAATAATAATAATATATTTTTGATAATAATTTATTTGAATATTCTATTGAAAACCGTCTCTATACCTGTTATTACGAATTGTATTGCAATTACCATTAGAAGTAAACCCATTATCCTTTGAATTACTTTAGAACCAGTTTCACCTAATCTAATTATCAGTAAATCACCCCATAAAAAGGTTAAATAAGTAACTGCAATTACAAAAATTATTGATATAATTAATATTGAAGTATGTTCGATTTGTCCGGTCTTTCCTACTAAAACCATTGTTGCAGTTATTGCACCTGGCCCAGCAATTATTGGAATTCCGATTGGAGTGATTGCAATACTCTCTTTTTCCAAATTTTCTTCTTCTTCTTTTGGAGATGTTCTTGTTTTTCCAATATTTCCTTCAAGCATTCTTTGACCTGTTTTAAAAAATATAAACCCACCCATTATTTGGAATGCTTCAACTGTTATTCCAAAAAAATTAAATATTGTTACGCCCAAAAGTGCGAATATTATTAGGGTAGATAATGCAGTCAAAACACCACTTTTTAGTACTTTATTCCTCTCCTCCTTACTATATTTTTCTGTTAAAGATAAAAATATAGGCAAAAAACCAATTGGATTAATAAGACTAAACAAAGTGGATATACAGAGTATGAAATATTCTGAATTTGGCATATTACTATGACTGATTACTGTAAAAAGGTAATTTCATTCTGATTGTTGTTTCGTTAACTGATGAATCGACTACATAAATTTTACCATTATGAATATTTTCAATAATTCTTTTTGTCAAACTTAATCCTAAACCCCATCCCTTTTTCTTTTTACTAAATCCGGCATCAAATATTTTTTTCCAATAAGATTTAGGAATACCCATACCATTATCTTTAATATCTAAGTTTACATATTTTTTTTCATTAGATAAGTTTATTTCTATTAAACCTTTATTATTTTTACATGCATCAATAGAGTTTTTTAACAAGTTTTCAATTGCCCATCCTAATAAAGTTTCTGCACCCATAACAAATGAATGATCACCTATCACTATAATTTTAATATTTAATTTTTTAGGAATTCGATTTTTTATATAATTAGAAATTTTATTAGATAAATCTAATAAATCAATTTCAGACATTTTTGGCTTTGAGCCAATCTTATAGAAACGATCCGTTATTTCATTTAATCTTTTTAAGTCTAAATTTATTGAGTTTATGATGTTCTTATCAATCTTATGTTCTTCTTTTAACAAACTTACCCAGCCAAGTAATGATGAAATAGGAGTTCCAAGCTGATGCGCTGTTTCTTTTGTCATCGCAACCCATAATTTATCTTTTTCACGATTTCCAATTAGAAGTAATGAGAAAAAAATTAATAAAATAAATATTAAAAGTAAACCAAGTTGAATATATGGTATCCATTGTATTTTCTCTATGATAGTTGGATCGCCATAATGAATTAAACTGATATTATCAGGACTCCATTCTATTGGAATTGGATCAAAATATGAATCCATTCTTTTTATTATTTTAGAAATTTCAGACGAATAGTTTAGGTCATTTTTATTAATATTTAATTCTAAATTTCTTATTGCATATATTTCATCATTTGTAGTGATTATTAATGGAAAAGTAATTGAAGGTAGTAATACATCCATAATTATAGTCAATTCTTCAACACTACTAGAATTTACTCTTTCTGAATATATCTTTGTTATCTGTTCAATTTGTGATCTAGCATCTTTTCTTGTTTCTCGAACCAGGTAATGATTTAATCCGAATGTAATAAATATTATTAAAATACCTATTATTGATAGAACTGATTTAATCTTATACGATAACAAATCTATCTATGCTTTCTAATTAAACCTATAATTATAGATATTAAAATAAAAATAAAAGAGATATTTGAAATAATTTTACTTGTTTTTAAATCACTTGGATTAAATATCATTTCTATATCGTTTAAACCCTTTTCTAGTTTTATAGCTCTAAGTAATCCATTAGCTTCTAAAATATCAACAGGTTTATTATTTACAAAACACTCCCATCCATTTGGATAAAATACTTCGCTAAAGATAATTAATCCTGAATCTTCCATATCAATTTTTGCTATTATTTTATCAGAATTAAAATTATAATCAATTAATTTCCCATTACTATTTAATCCCTCAGATACATCTTTCATATAAATTGAATTTAATGGTGAATAATAAGGGTTTTTTAGTATAGTTATCAATTCATTGATATCTTTGTAGTTTACAATATCTTTTGGGAAATATATACTATTTGTACCAAATTTGTTTAGATAAATATTTGCATATTCTATCTTACCTTTATGGTTTAATTCTCCTGAGAATATTTTTTGAAACATTGGATGATTAAGCTCATTAAGACTGATTAAATATTTAACATTTAACATTTGTAAATAACCAGGGTTATTAAATCCAACTTCAGCCATTAATGTTTGATAGTTTTGTAATTTTGCTGGATGATAACCACCTACATTCTGTATTTGAAATGCAGACCATCTATTATCATTTAATAATGGTGGTAAAGGTAAAATTCTATAATTAGAGGTATCACTTTTTAAGAATTTAATTATTTGATCGTCTTTATGTAAATTTTTAAAATCTTTAGAACTCATCATTAAATTTGGATTATTATATTTTCCAGATGGATTTATTATATTATTATTAACTTTACCTAAATCAACTATTAAAAGTAGAAGAATTCCGATTCCTACTATTTCAAGTTTTATAACTTTTTTATTAAATAAAAATATTAATACAAAAAATAGAAATAGTATAATAAAGCTAAAAGTAAACCCACTATTTATCATAGATATCCTTGTAACATCTAATATATTATGAGTTTTATCTGAATCTTTTAAGAAGCTACTTCCTGCTAACTTAGATACTACTAAAATAATTGTAGGTATAAAAAATGGTAAATATTTTTTTAAATTATTTATTTTGTATTTTAAAATATAATTAAGACCAATACCTGATAGGATTACTGTACTAAATTGTAAAACAATCAGGAACATAGCTGGGACTCTAAATTTATTAAAAAACGGAAAGTATAAATAAAAAAAGTTATATATAGGAGTATTATGTCCAAATGATAGCAATAATGAAATAAACCAAATACTTACTAAAATTTTTGTATTAATATTTTTAACATAAAATACTGAATAAAGCATAAGGGTAACAGATATAATACTCATGTAATTAGGATAATCTGTAAAAGGCATATTTCCCCAATATGTAGCTCCTCCAAAACCATAAAATTTAGGATTAAAAAATGTTAGCATTTCCCCAAAACTAAAAGACCATGCGGTAGCATAATCATAACCGGTACCACCATCAGAGCCACTGCGTATAGAAAATGGTGAATATGAATAGGCAGGATAATAAAGCTGAAGACTGGATATAAATCCTATACATAATGCTAAAATTAAAATAAAGTAGAAACCTCTATAAAATTTTATTTTATTTGTTTTGATATCAGAAAATAAGAGAATTAAAGAGTATAAGCCAATAATTAGCCATGTATAATATGCTATTTGAACATGACCTCTTAATAATTGGAAACCTATTAACAGTGAAAATACAGAAAAGTTAAATAAATCTTGCTTCTCTCTTAATTTTTCTAAAAATAAATAAATCCAAGGTATATATGCAGTCGTCATCATTTGTGACCCATGACCATGTACTACCATAGTAATCAAGTAAGGCATCAGAGTAAATGTTAGGCCTGAGAATAGGCATGCTATAAAATTAATTTTCAGTCTGTATAAAATTAAAAATATACCAATTCCTAAAAATAAGAAATGTGCTAAATAATTAAAAAATTTAGGCATTCCAATATTATTTAATAATTTAAAAAAATAAAATGGAGGGTAATAACGAGAAACATGCTGAAAAGAGTGAGTGGCAGGAACGCCTGAAAAAATCCATGGATTCCATTTAGGATATTCTCCAAACTCACTTTTATATTGTTCCATTCCTTTTCCTACAGCTGCTGCTGATTGGGAATCAGGTGTTGCAAAAACTTTATTATCTACTATAACATCTTTGAATGTAAATGAAATTGCAATAAAGAATAAACAAAGAGAAATTAATATTTTTTGATATTCCGACATTAAACTTATGTCCTTTTAAATTTTAATTTTATTAATTTAATAACATTTAAATCTTCATGCTCTAATTTAAAAATATATAGACTTCCTAAATATGATAATATTACAATAATAGATGAAAATAGTAGGTTAATTAAAAAGTGGTAGTTTACTAAAACTGGATAACTAAAATAAATTATTACAAAAGAAATAATACCACTGGATATAGACTTTAAATTTTTAAATTCAAAAGGAAATATTTTATATATAATCCAAATTTGACTTATTCTAATTATACAAAGAATTGTTAAAGATATCAATGTCCCCCATGCTGCACCAATTAGACCTATTTTAGGAATTAATATTATATTTAATGTGATGTTTAATATGGAAATTATTATTGTATTTATAAGTACTAATTTTGTTTTTCCAGCCATAACAAGAGTTGAACCAGCCGGATTACCTATAGCTTGAAATAACATTCCTGATAATAGTAGTAATAATAGATTTGATCCCTCTAGATACCTTTCACCAAAAAGCATCATTATCTCTTCTGACCTAGAAATTACTAATATATAAAAAGGTACAGCTAATGTAATAATCCAACGACAAGTTAATTTATATACTTGTTCTATTTCCTTGCGTGATTGTTTTGCAATTAATTCAGATATCATAGGTGCAAATATCCCTGAAAATGAAACTAAAAATAACCGAATAATACCAGTAGTCCTAACTGCAGGTTGGTAAATCCCAACATCTTTAGCTGGTAAGAAATATCCTAACATTAAAATATCTATCCAATGCATAATCATTCCCAGTATACCTACCAACATAAGGGGAAAAGAAAATTGTAAAATTTCTACATTTAAAGATTCTTTTATAATACTAATAAATTTTATTGAGTTTACCTTTTGAAGAAAGTATATCATAAAAAGAAAACCTAATATTTCAGCGATAATTAGAGGTAAGGTAATTTGATAAAATGTAGAGACTCCAAAATTATATAATAAACAAAGAACTGATAATAATATTGTTGGCTGAATAACCTGAATAGTTAATACTTTATATTTAAGTATTTTGAATCCTTGAATACTATGTGCGGCAATTCCACTTATAATGCTAAAAAATAAAATTATAGAGAAAAACGAAATTACATTTTCAATATCTATATTTCCACTGTAAAATTTTGTAGTAATAAATTTCGCTAATAAATATTGGATAATAGTAACTATTAATCCAAATATTATTCCAAATTTCAGCGCAATTTTAATCCATTTATGAGTAGAATTGCTGTCTTTTTTCCCATTATTAAAGCTGACATAACGTAAAATACCTCTGTCTAAACCAGCAACTCCTAATACACCAAATATCCTCGTAATAGCATTACCAATTGAGTAGATACCTAAATATTCAGGGCCCGTAAATCTTGCCATTAACCCAATAAAAATGAATCTAGTTGCGCCTCCATAGATTTCACCAGCAATATTAATACTAGCTTCTTTTGCAATTTTATTAGATTTATTCACTACTTACCAATTAAACTATTTATTGAACTTAGTGCCTTTTGTGAAATTTCGTCCCAGTTGAAACTATCTATATTAATATTATTACGATTTATTTTGATTTTATTTTGAATAATAAATTTTATTGAATTAATAAACTCTTTATTTGAATTACAGAAAAAAGTATTATTTTGAAATTGTTTAAACTCAATAAATGGAACTGAAACAATTGGTATCCCTATTGCTAAATATTGTAAAAATTTAGCTGAATTTAGTTGATATACATTTTTAGATTGTTTTAATGGAATTATGCCAATATTAAAAGAAGATATTATCTCAGGTAAGACTTTATAATCAACTTTATCTTTAACTTCAATGTTCTCAAATTTATATAATTCTTGAATTTGCTTGGTTGCTAATGGATCTTTTGGTCCTATTAATTTAATAATTATATTTGGAAAATTTTCAGATATTGTTTTAATTAATTCAAAATCAAAAAACCAAGATGATATTATTCCAACATAACCAATAATAAATTTATTACCTTTTTCTTTATTAATATTTTTAAAATGATTAACATCGACTCCATTTGGTATATAAATTATATTTTTTTCATATTTACTTTTGTGTATTTTTGTTTTTAATTGTCTTGAGCTAGCCCATATCATTTGAGTATGTTTATACAGAAAATTTTGATATAATTCTAATAACCATTTTGATGGCTTAGCAAACTGGAATGGATTATCATTATAATCCCAAATTGTTGGATATTTATTGTCAACTAATTGAATGAAAGAAGGATTTGATATAACTTGAAGATCTATATTTTTTTTTTATAAAAAGATTAAGATATAACTTTTGTACTGAAAAGATAATAATTCTTAAAATAAATGTACTAAATAATATTTTTAAAAATTTACTGCCTAGTTTAAATGTTGGAATTGTGTATATTGTAATATTGCTAGATTTTTTATTGAAATTTATTTTTTCACCTGTTTTGTATGGTTCTATATATAAAAAATTACATTTATTTGATAATCTGCTAATTAAATGCTGTTTTCTAGTCACCATATAATCCCAACGAATTTCAGAGAACCATATAATAGTTGGCTTAATAATATCTACTCTTAATTACTTTGATGAATTATATTTTTTACTAAATTCTCGGGTAGCAGATTTTAAATCACCTTCTGCATTTATTTTCAGCCAGAACTCTTTAAAACTTTTTATAGGATAATCAATATCTAACTCCATTTTATTTGATTTATTTTTTAAAAAAAAGTCAATATTGTTATAAACCGTATCAACATAATGTTTTGCAGCCCAATCATAACCTGAATTTGATATACTCCATTTTTTTTGTTGAAAGATATTTACAGCAAATGCTTGTAATATACCCTGATTTAATGTTTTTCTTTTTAAATAGCTATTAGATATTTTCTCTTTTTCTCTTGTTAATTTCAAATAAAATGCATCATTCCCATACAATTTATCTAATGTCCCCAAAAACCACGTCAGTCTATTATCTGACTCTATATGATTTTCTGGGTAAATTAAATTATATTTTTGATCTGATTCTAAAAAACGTCCACTTTCGTGAACTGAGGTATAATTTGTAATATGATTGCATGCTTTGATTAAAGTCATTGACCCGCAACGTCCTGCGGATAATATAAATATATTTTTATATTTCATTATTTTTTATAATAAGTTTTTCTTTAAAATAATACAAAATTAGTAATTTTACTTAACTTCATGTAATAAAATTTAAGAAATATTATAGGCTATGAATAATAAGTATAGAATAAAAATTAATGAAAATTATATTCAGAATAGTACAAACCACTATAGATGGCAAAAAACATTACAGTTTTTAAATAATCCTGATTATAAAATTAAAAATGGTTTAGATATAGGAGATCGTAATCCATTAACAATTTCAATGGAAAATAAATTTTCGATTAAATTTAAAAATACAGATGAAGATTTAGATGTTAAGCCATTGAAAGGTAATTACGATATTGTTACTTCTTTTGAAATTTTAGAACATTTATATAATCCGCTATTTAATTTATTAGAAATACATAAAGTCCTAAATGAAAACGGTATCTTGTACTTATCTACCCCGCTTTATAAACCTCCATTTCTTTGGAGCCCCAACCACTTTCATGAAATGCGAAGAGAATCTATATTAAATTTATTTAAACGAGCTAAATTTGAAATTATTCGTGAAGATAAATTCAAAATACACCCAATTATCTTTTATTTTAAAGGCATTAGACCATTGATAAGATTTTTCTATGAAAGAGTTCAAATTTTTGAACTAAGAAAAGTTAATAGCAATTTTGAAAGCCAATAAAACTCTCTGCACAATCAGGTATATTGCTACAAATATTATTTCCATATAATTCAATTTCTACGCCCTTTTTATTCATATCGCAAATGCACTCAGGTATATTAGTAAAATTGTTATACTGAAGATGTAGGATTTTTAATTCTGTTAGCTCACATATAGATTCTGGCAGCAAACCCTCTAATTGATTATTATTTATAGTTAGTATATTTAAAGATGTTTCATTAGGTATATATTTAGGAAATTTACCAGTTAGGTTATTAAATTCAACTGATAAATTATATAAATTCGGGATTGCTAATAAAGCTTCTGGGAATTCTCCAAAAAACTCGTTTTCGTCAAGTGAAATATACTTAAGACTATCAGTAAAAGTAATGTTCTTTAATGGAATTTTCATATTGTTTTGCCTTAAAAGTAAATATTCACTTTTAAAAGATATCTTATGAATTTGAGAGTTTATTTGAATAGGTGTACCATCTATAAAAAGATATTTAACATTATTCAAACTACTTAATGAAGCTTCATCAATTGTATAACTATTGTCAAAGAAATAAAAATATTTTAAAATACCATCTTCCCACCTTTGAGAACCTAAATCTAAATAATTTGATAATTTATCTTTATCGATTAAATTAAAAAAATCTAATAAACTACAATCATTGTAATGTTTTACGATTTGACTACAATTATTCTTAATATTCCAAATATTTATATTTTGAAAATTTTCATTGCACCCACTGCATTGTCCGGATAAAATATTTGATATTAAGAAAAAATATATAATATTATTAATCATTTTAAGGCTTTTGCTAAAATTTTCAGATTTTTATTGAGTAAATTTTCATTTTTCATTAAACGATTTTTATTTAAATCCATTTCGTTTAATAAGGAATCAAGTGTAATTATTTCACTTTCTAATTGTATTTTTTTAAATATTATTTCGCGTTGAAGAGAATCTTGGGTGATGGATATTATATTATAATTTTTTAATAAACTTTTTACTAACTTTTTTTGTTGTAGTACTCTAAATTTGGATCCTCGTGGATTTTCAATACCTGATTTAAGTACTGTGAAACTAATACTAATAGAAGTTAGAAAAATAGTAATAAAAATCAATAAATATCCTAGTATTGCTTGTATCATTAACCTCTATAAGTCCTTAAAATATTGATGATATGTAATTTCTTTACTTTATTAAAAATATTTTTCCGTATGTTGCCTTTAAAATATTCATTTAATTTATTTATTATTTTACATACAGCAACTGAATTTATATTTTTCTAAATATCTAATTTAATTATTAAACTATAATAAGTTAAATATATTCATTATTATCAACAAATTATTAATTAATTGAGTTTTATAAATAATATTTTCAGAGTAAAAAAATATTTAGATTTATAAAATTTACATTAAAAAATGAATAATTTTTTTATTTTCGTATTAATAACGAAAAATATGTATTAACAATTCATTATCTTTAACATAATCAATTAAATTATAAAAATCAATCTAGTTGTCAAAAATTTATAAAACAACTTTTTTTTATTTGTTTAAACTGAAATAAATTTCTACCTATTATATTTAAATTAAATATGTCATTTATTAATAAAATTATTCTATTTTTTGCAACTAAACTACCAAAATCAATTATCAAATTGTTTGCAATGAGGTATGTTGCCGGTGAATCTGCCTTAAATGCAATTAAGACTGCGAAAAGGCTAAATGATAAGGGTTTTTCTGTAACGTTAGATATACTTGGAGAGCATGTAAAAACTCAAAAGGAAGCTATAGCTATAACTGATGAATATGTAGAACTATTCAAGCTTTTATATCAATTTAAAATAGATGGTAATATATCAATAAAACCATCGCATATAGGATTAGATATATCTGTACTAGAATTTGAAAAGAATCTTTCAAGGATTGTAAAGTCTGCAGCTGATACTGGAAATTTTCTGAGAATAGATATGGAATCATCACTCTCTACTGATCAAACAATTATATCAACTTTAAAATATCAAAAATTATACAATAAAATTGGAACAGTAATACAAGCATATCTTTTTAGAACAATTCATGATATTGATAAATTAAATGAAAATGATTTGTTAAATATTAGACTTTGTAAAGGGATTTACAAAGAATCAAATAAAATTGCAATACAATCAAGATATAAAATCAATGAAAATTACTTGAAAATTGTTGATAAAATAATGGATAAAAATGGATTTATTGGACTTGCAACTCATGATTTAAATTTAATAAAAAATTTATATAAGAAAATTAAAAATCGTAATTATCCAAATGATAAATTTGAGTTCCAAGTCTTATATGGAGTACCAATGGGTAGTTGGCTTAAAAAAAATTTAGAAAATAATTTTAAAACAAGAGTATATATTCCCTTTGGTCCAAACTGGTATGATTATTCTATAAGACGTTTAAAGGAGAATCCGAATATTGCAGGATATATATTACAAAATATCTTTAATCGTTAAAGAACAACTAAATTAACTAATTTGTTTGGAATTAAAACTTCTTTAATAATTGATTTACCATGAAGGAACCTTTTAACATTTGAATTTTCTTTTGCTAAGGATAAGATTTCATCTCTCTTAGTACTTTTATCTACTATGAATTCACCTCTTAATTTTCCATTTACTTGAACCACATATTTTATTTCTTCTACATCTAGATAGATATTTTCATATTTAGGAAGACTTTCTTCAAATATACTTTTATTATTACCTAAATATTGCCACAATTCTTCTGCTAAATGTGGAACAAGTGGTGCTATTATTTTTAAAAAAGAACTTTTAAAATTGTTATAAAAATTATTTCTACCTGAAAAATAATTAACAAACTCCATACAACGACTTATTGCTGTATTAAACTTCTTTAATGATAAATCCTCAGTTACAACCTTAATAGTTAAATGAAGTACTCTTAAATCTTCTCTTGTAGGCTCTTTTGATGTATTTGGCAAATGAATTAATCGCCATATTTTATTCAAAAATCTATGTATTCCAGTAATACCTTTATCATTCCAATCACCTCCTTCATCAAATGGACCCATAAACATTAAAAAAGCGCGAAATGTATCTGAACCATACTTTATTACAAATTCATCAGGAGAAACAGTATTGCCTCTAGACTTTGACATTTTGGCACCATCTTTTGTGATTGTACCTTGATGATACAAGTTCAAAAATGGTTCATCAAAATTTAAAAACCCCATATCTCTTAAGGATTTTGTAATAAAACGAGAATAAAGTAAATGCATCGTTGCATGCTCTGCACCACCTATATATTGATCTACTGGAAGCCAATTTAAACGGTTACCGTCAAATGGATAATTTTTTATACTAGAATTTATGTATCTTAAAAAATACCATGAAGAACATACAAATGTATCCATAGTATCAATTTCTGGCCTCCAACCTTTGCCGAAAATTTTTTCTGTTCTTTTTATTAATTCTTTAGAAGAGCCTAAAGGTGATGTACCTTTTGGCTTATATTCAACATCATCTGGTAATTTCCATGGTAAATATTTCTCAGGTATAATATGCTTATTACCATTAGGATCATAAACAATTGGTATAGGAGTACCCCAATATCTCTGACGTGAAATCAGCCAATCTCTTAATCTAAAATTAACTTTCTTTTTCCCTATTTTGTTGGATTCTAACCATTCAATAATCTTATTTTTTGCTCTTTCAGTATCTAAACCATTTAAAAAACTAGAATTTATACAATATCCTTCTCCATAAAATGGTTCATTAATTTTATTATCTTTTTTTCCTGAAACAACATAATCGATTGCTAAATTATATTTTTTTGCAAATTGGTAATCTCTATCATCATGCCCAGGAACACCCATAATTGCTCCAGAACCATATGAGATTAAGACATAATCTGCTATCCAAATAGGAATTTTTTTTCCATTAACTGGGTTTATTGCATATGAACCTGTAAATATACCTGTTTTATTTTTATTTAAATCCATTCGCTGTAATTCATTTTTAGATAATGAATCATCAATATAATTATTAATTTTTTTTGAGTTTATTTTTAGTGATTTAATAAATTTATGTTCAGGAGCTAATACAATATATGTAACACCAAATATTGTATCAGGTCTTGTTGTAAATACTTCTATTTGATAATTATAGTCAGCAACCTTAAACTCAATCAGAGCGCCTATACTTTTGCCAATCCAATTTTTTTGCATTGATATAGTTTTTTTTGGCCAGTCAACTCCATCAAAATTTAATAATTCATTAGCATATTTTGTAATTTTAAAAAACCATTGCTTTAAGGGCTTTTGAATTACTTTTGCTCCAGATCTTTCGGACGTTCCATCTGATAAAACTTGTTCATTAGCAAGAACAGTTTGGTCTACTGGATCCCAATTGACAAGTGCTTCCTTTTGATATGCTAAGTTATTTTCATATAATTTTAAAAATAACCATTGAGTCCATTTATAATATTCTGGTTTACTGGTGATAATCTCCTGTCTCCAATCATACATGGCACCTATTTTATATAGCTGTTCACGCATTTTGCTAATATTATTATTTGTACTTTCGGCAGGATGAACGTTGTGTTTTATTGCATAATTTTCTGCTGGCAAACCAAATGAATCGAAGCCTTGTGGCTGAAATACATTATATCCTTGCATTTTTTTAAATCTTGCATAGGTGTCTGCAGGTCCATAGTTATACCAATGACCAGTATGTAGTTTGTCTCCAGAAGGATAACTAAACATCACAAGGTTATAAAATTTATTTTTAGAATTATCAAAATTAATTTTATGACATTCATTAATTTTCCATAAATTTTGCCATTTTTCTTCAATTTCTTTAAATGGATATTGACTCATCGTTTTCCTAAATTAATACGCAAATAATTTGATTAAGAGAAATCCGCCAATTAGCAGAATAGTAAAAATTACGGATACTATATTAAAATATTTGTCTATTAATTCTTTAACAGGTTTACCAAATTTATATATTAATACAGAAATAATTAAAAAACGTAATGATCTGCTTATTGCTGAGGCTACTAAAAACATCATAAAAGAAACATTGAAAGCTCCTGCTGATATTGTGAAAATTTTAAATGGAATAGGTGTAAATCCAGCAGTAAATATTATCCAAAAATCATAAAGCTCGTATTTTGTCTTAATAGAATAAAAAATAGATTCAGTGAAACCAGGTATATATTTGAAAAAATATTGTGCAGTTAATGAAAATTCATTGGTTGTATTCCACCAAATTTTTGCACCAAGGAAATAACCTGCAGCACCACCCATAATACTTAAAAGAGAACATATAGTTAAAAAGCGAAATATTTTACTTCTATTTCCTAGGCATAATGGAATTAATAAAATATCAGGTGGTATTGGAAAAAAAATAGCCTCAGTAAAGCTAATTATGGCTAAACTTTTTTCTCCATTTTTTGAATTTGCTAAGCTTAGCACCCAACTATATAAACTTCGTATTGGATTTACCATTTAAAAAGACTCCTTAAATATAATTTTATAAAATTTATAGTTGTAGAAAAATTTTTAATTGATGATATTTCATCTGCATATATTGTTGGAATTTTTATCTGATGAAGCTTTGATTTTTTTTTTACTGTTTTTAATAATACCTCAGTCTCAAACATAAATCTATCTTCTTGGAATTGATAATTTTTTAACTTGTCTAAACTATATTTTCGATAGCCACATTGAGAATCATAAATGTTTTTTCCAATTCTTAAGGAAATCATCTTTGAAGTTAAAAAATTAGACAATCTACGATTAATTGGCATCTTACTTGTAAATGAACGATATCCTAATACAAGATCAATATTATTATTGGTATTTAAAAAATCATTAATAAATTGTGGAGGATGCTGTCCATCTGCATCTAGAGTAATTACATATCTATAGTTATTTTTAATTCCCCATCTGAATCCATCTCTCAGTGCAGAGCCCTTACCCTCATTTTGTTCTTTACGAATCACCATACAATTTTTAAAATCTAATTCTAATTTAGTATTACTACCATCATCAATAATAAGTATAAAGATATTAGTAATATTCCTTATTTCAGTTACTAATTTGTTTAAAAATTTATCAGCATTATACGCCGGGATAAGTATAAAACTATTCATTTATCATTATATTGTTAGGTACTATTTTCCTATACGTGTAAAAATTTTCCATGTTGTATATAAATTTTATTTTAATTTTCAAATTTATTTATTTTGGTACAGTAATTGATATTTCATATCTATATAAAGACAATATTAAATAAAACATATAAAGGAAATGAAGTGAAAAATACTAATAAAAAACATAATTTTATAGGGAACTTTAAAAACGATAATGGTAAAAATAGAAAAACTTTAAAAAGATTCATATTAAATGATAGTGAATGGGTTCAAGCATTCTTACAAGCTCAACTTGACATGAAAGAAATGAAATCTTCAGAATTATTAAAATCTGTAGTTTTCTAATCACAATTTTGATTTATTTCGTTTACTGTAATACAAGTTGGAATTTTACTCTGATCACATAATTTATTATCATCTGAATTAAAATTATTTAAGTTATTCCAATCTAAACTTAATTGATTACACCATGAATCAGGTATTGAATCAATATTATTAGAAGATATATTTAAAGTAGTTAATGATGTTAAATTCTCAATAATATTTGGAATTTTAGTGAAATTATTATTAGAAATATTTAAATTATTTATTTGATTTAAATTTCCTACTGCTAGTGGGAGTTCTTGAATAAAATTATAACTTATATCTAAATTTTTTAATTGAGTCAAGTTTATAATCTCATTAGGCAAATTAATTAGTTCGTTATGTGATAAATCAATATTTAGTAATGAATAATTTTGATTATTAGTGATAGAGAAATTATTAATAAAATTAGATGATAAATTCAAACTAACTAATTCAGGTAAACTAAAAATTTCGAAAGGAATATTTTCTAAAGAATGATTTATTACATTTAATTCTTCTAAATATACTACGTTAGATATTTCTGTTGGTATATTATAAATTATACTGTTAGTATCTTGTATTCCAATATATTCAAAAAATATGAGTCTGTCTAATTCTTCATTTTCGATTTCACTCCAAACTTGCAATCCTATTGTTGAATAATCTCCTTCTAAATTATTCTGGGTCTTTAATTCAAGAATAAAGTTAATATCTTCCAGATTTTTACATCTTTGAGTTTGAATTTGCTCATTCCACTGGAAAATAGAACAAGGAGGATTTAGATTATCACATATTCTATTATCTTCAAAGTTTACTTCTATTAATTGAATCTGACAAATTGATTCAGGAAATTCATTTAAATCATTAGACGATATATCTAATAAATGCAATGAATGTAGATGTGAAAAGTCAAATGGAATTTCATCTAAATTATTATTATTTAATACTAAAGAATTTAAACTTGTGAGCTCTCCTATTTCAATAGGCACGTCATTTAAAATAGAATTTGAAATTTCAAAATATGAAATTTCAGTTAAATTAGCTATACTGATTGGAATTTCATTTATATTGATTTCATTTCTTAAAGAAAATGAAGTCAGTCTTCCATCATGCCATATTTGTTCACCAATATTTGACCATGTCGAAAAAAGTTCATTAACTTCAACCATATCCTCTAAAAAATTTATATCAGGTTTCATTACGCAATATTGCATAAAAGCTCCATATACTATTATATCATATGCTAAATAATTATTTAGATATTCCTCATCATATATATCGTTTTCACAGAATAAATTTGTATGAGATATATTTAATTCATTTAATTGGTAAAGTTCGGGTAAATATATCAAACTATCATTTCCATTTACCTTTAACTTTCTTAATTTTTCAAGGTTTGATATAGTTTCTGGTATTGATACTAATTTATTATTTGAAATATCTAATTCTTTTAAGTTTATCAATTTTTCAATCTCATTGAAGATCGTATCAATATTATTATCAGCTAAATTTAATTTCTCAATACTAGTTAAATAATCAAAAGTAATTTTGGGAAAATAATTAATATCTGAAAATGTAGCTTCAATTAAACGTGCATTTTCTGTCCAAGTCTCCCAGGTTTTTTGACCAAATTCAAATGGCTGTATAATTCCATCTAAATTTAAATCACATTCACATATATCTAAAGAAACATTGTTTGAATCAATAATTGACTGAATTCCATCTAAATCTATTTCTGAATAGCATTTAGTTTGATTTTTAATTTTTTCCTCAAAACAATTAGGTACATTATCGCGCAAACAAATTGCATTTTCAGTTAGCGATATATTTATATCGGAATTCAAATTGCAAATTTCATCAGGTAATGAGGTAATTTGATTATTATTTAAATTGATATTTTCCACATTATTGAGTTCTAATAAAGAAGATGGTAGCTCGCTTATACTATTACCACTAAGGTTTAATACTAATAAATTTGAATCTAGTTGATAGAATAAATCAGGTAATTCATTAATATTGTTATTATATAAATTAAGATTCCGTAAGTTAGTAAGAGAAAAAATTTCTTCAGGTATTGATTCTATGGAGCTATTTACTATTGTTAAACTTTCTAAGGATTCTACAAATTGAATTGATGACGGAATTGAATCAATAAAATATCCTGAAGTTATAAAACTAACCTCAATTAAATATTTTTTTTCTTCTACTTCTGAATAATTCCATCGTAGGTATGTAAGTTCTAAAGGTTCTAAAATATTATTATTATTTGTATCACAATAGCACTCATTAAAATAATTTGGATTATTTATAATTATTTGGTTTTGAATATCATTTAAAAAGGATATTGCATCCTCATCGTATATACTATGATTTAGATTTGGTTCACTTATTGGATTTTTTTTTGTACAAGTAATAAAAAAAATACTTATAAATAATGCTAAAAGAATTGTTTTATTAATTAAGATTTCCTTTCTCCTCGTATACTACCTTCAATTCCATCCCACATTTCAGAAGGAATTTTATCTAACCAGTTAAATTCACCTCCACTTTTCAACCATTCACCACCATCAATTGTAATCACTTCGCCATTTATAAATGAAGAATAATCTGACATTAAGTAACCAGCAAGATTTGTTAATTCATGATGTTCTCCAACTCTATTCAAGGGTATTCTATCTTTAAGAATAAATTTTTCTTGAATTATTTTAGGAAATAATCTATCCCATGCACCTTTAGTAGGAAATGGTCCTGGAGCTATCGCATTAGAACGAATTCCTTTCTTACCCCACTCTACAGCTAAAGATCTTGTCAATGCCAAAACACCTGCTTTCGAAACAGCCGATGGAACGACATATCCAGAGCCTGTCCATGCATAAGTTGTTACGATGTTCAGCATAGTTCCCTTTATATCATTTTTCAACCATTTCTTACCTATAGCTAAGGACATATTGCAAGTTCCCTTTAAAACTATATCAATAATTACACTAAACGCATTTGGGGACAGTCGCTCAGTTGGAGAAATAAAATTACCTGCAGCATTATTAACAACTCCATTAATTAATCCAAATTTAGATTCTCCATAGTCGATAATTTTTTTTATATCATCATAATTTCTAACGTCACAAGAAATTCCTGTAATTTGATTTGGAAATTCTATAGAGAATTCTTTAACGCATTGTTTTATTTTATTTGCATTGCGACTACCAATTATTACATTTGCTCCTAATTTTAAAAAATAAGCTGACATAGATTTCCCTAATCCCGTCCCTCCACCAGTTATTAATATATTTTTACCTTTTAAAGAATTTTCTTTTAACATTCCTGCTTTCATTATATTTAACTTTTCTTAATTATTAATTGTAATACTTGTTTAAATTAAAAATCATTGAATAATTTTAGATATATAATTTATTACCTTATTCCTTTTTTATACTAAATATTGGAGAAAATTTATGAGAATCAGAACAATTCAAAAATCAGATGATACTATTTCAGATACAAATACTGACTTATTCTGTTTTGGTCATCTAGAAAATAGTGATACACATGGAAAACTAAATGATGCTGATAGCCATTTTTTAGGTTCAGTAAAAAAAGCTATGGATTTAGAAAAATTTACAGGAGAGTCTAATAAATCAGTTCTTATATATGGAGATAACTCTATTAAGAGAATAAATATTTTTGGTCTAGGAAAACAAGAAAAGTTGAATCAAGATAAACTTAGAGTATTAGGTGCAAAAATATCTACTAATGCAAATAATATGAAATGTAAAAATATTTCAATTGATGCAGAATCTTTTAAATTAGATAAATCTGATAATCTTCAAGTATTTTGTGAGGGACTCGTTCTAGGTAGTTATGAATTTTTAGATTATAAGTCTAAGGTAGAAAAATCTAATACACTTAAAACTATTAATATCCATGGAAATATAGATTTAATGGCAATGAAAACAGGGCAGATACTAGGAGATTCTGTTGCATTTTCTAGAGATTTAGGAAATCATCCTCCAAATATATTAACACCAACACTTCTTGCTGAAAAAGCTAAAGAAATCACCTCTAATGCAGAAAACTTTACTTATAAATGTTACGACGTTAGTGAGTTTGAAGCAATGGGTTTTGGTTCATTCTATGGTGTTGCTAGAGGTGCATCTACACCAGCTAAGTTTTTTATAGCAGAATATAATGGCGGTGGAAATGAAGCACCTTTTGCGTTAGTTGGTAAGGGACTTACTTTTGATTCCGGAGGGATTTCTCTAAAACCAGGTGCAAGAATGGATGAAATGAAATTCGATATGTGTGGTAGCGCTACAGTAATGGGTGTATTGATGGCGGTAGCAGAATTACAACCTAAAATTAATATTGTATTTGCGATTGGCTCTACTGAAAATATGCCTGATGGTGATGCACAGAGACCTGGTGACATTGTAACTGCTTATAATGGTAAAACAATTGAAATTCTTAATACTGATGCAGAGGGTCGATTAGTATTAGCAGATGCATTATCCTATGTTGTAGATAAATATAATCCAAGCGGAATGATGGACTTTGCAACATTAACAGGGGCAGTTGTAGTTGCATTAGGCGATAAATGTTCTGGTGTCATGGGTAATGATGACAAATTAATGAGTGAAGTGAAATCTTCTGCAGATAATAGTACTGAAAAAGTATGGGAATTACCACTCTGGAAAGAATACTCTAAAGATATTGAATCTAAAATTGCTGATATTAAAAACTTAGGTAAGGCTCCTATGGCCGGAACAATTGCAGCGGGTGTATTTCTTAAAGAATTTGTAGGTGATACACCATGGGTACATATGGATATTGCTGCAACTGCATGGGGACCAACTGAACCAGCATACCAACCTAAAAATGGAGCTACTGGAGTAGGTGTAAGACTAGTTTATGATTTATTAAAGAATAGATCAAAATAAATTTGGAGGAGGTCAAAATAAACCTTTAAATTTGATACTATTATAGATGGCGGCGTAGCTCAGTTGGTTAGAGCACTGGAATCATAATCCAGGTGTCCGGGGTTCGAGTCCCTGCGCCGCTACTTTTAAAGCCCTTGAGAAATCAAGGGCTTTAATTTTATACAATTATGTCTAGTGATATTATAAAGGTATAGTAATTAAAATATTTACTGATTCTTTTTTAATATTTGATGAGTAATATTTTTATTCATTTGCATTTTAAGGCTAATTCTTAAGTTTGACCTAGACTCTATATTCGCTTCTTCACTAGCTATTTAAATATTTTAGAATTTATACATACAAATAATATATTTTTACGAGTAACTTACTAGTATTATTTTTTATACTATTTTTAGATACTTGAACACTACACATAATATATTTCACTTACGATTAGATAATATGGAACTACAAGCAGAACGTATGGTAGATCATTCTCTTCGAACAAAACCTATTGCTATAATAACTTCGCACCATAATAATGGAACAATTGTTTCTCTCTCTAAGGAAGCAAAAAATGAAGGTTTATTTCATGGAATGAAAATTGGTCTTGCCCGAAAAATATCTCACAGAGTACGTATGCTTCCATATAATCATAATCTGTACGGGTATATCTATAAAAATATTATCAAAACATTTTATAATTATACTCCTTTATTTGAACCAATACATTATGGTCAATATTATTTAGATATGAGCGGTACAAATAAACTTTATAAAAGTATGAATGATATTGGTATACACATTGCAAAAAACATTTATAGTCAGACCAATATGAAAAGCAAAATTGGCATCAGCTCTAATAAACTTATCAGTAAAATATCAACAAAAGTAGTTCCTGAAAATATTTGGCAAATTTATAATGGTAATGAATCTCAATTTTTAGCACCTTTATCTCCAGATATACTCCCAATATGTAGTGAAAAAACTATAAAAAAAATCATACATTTTTTGATAATTAATTCAATAGAGCAATTGCAGCAAATTTTTAAAATTCCTCAATTGGCGTCAATTCTATTTAAAGATTTATATTCACAATTAAATCAGCAAGTTTTTGGACAAGATAACACCCCTGTCTACCCTTTACTTCAGAAAAGTAAAATCATTAATCAGAAAATTTTATCTCAGGATAGTAATGATTACCATTTATTACAAAGTGCCGTACGAGAACTTGCTGGAAATATTGGCTATAAATTAAGAAAATCAAATCGTGCTGGAAAGTATATCTGTATTGAAATTCACTATTCAGACGGATTTTTAAATAAAAAATATTGCAAACTAAATACAAATAATAATCACGAAATTATTAAAATATGCAAGAATCTTTTTGATAAAATATTCACACGCCGAAACCGTGTACGTGCAATTATTATGACAACTACTAATCTATTCTATATAAGTCAACAGTTATCGCTATTTAATGAATCAAGTACTAAGTATCAAAATATTTCATCAGCTTTAGATATTATAAAAAAGAAGTTTGGTAAAAATAGTATTCATAATGGTTTTAATTATGAATTATGTTCAAAGTTAAAATCTGTTAAAATTTAAAATGTTTGTTCATTTAAATATTCATAGTAATTACTCAAAAATGTATAGTTCAAATACATTTAAAGAGTATCTGCAGACTGCAAAAAAACAAGATATGCAATACATGGCAATTACAGAAGTAAATGGACTTTGGGGATTCATTCATTTTATACACCTTGCTAAAAATTATGGTATAAAACCTATTGCCGGAACAAATCTTATTACTAAAAATCATGAATCAATCTTATTAGCAAAAAATAAAAATGGTTATTCAAATATTTGTAAAATTTTGTCCGCTCAACATCTAAACTCTAATTTTTCACTTATTCAGTCATTGAAAGAATATAATGATGGAATTTTCATACTATCTCATAAAATAGAAACATTGAAACAATTAGATTTCATTCCAAAATCTCAATTATTTATTGAGCTTTGTCCTGAAGTGGATGAATTCCTTGTAAAAGAATGGGAAAAGTCCTTAAAGATTAAATCTATTGCAACTGGTGATGTTTATTTTATGAAAAAAGCAGATGAAAGAACGCATCGAATTCTCCGTGCAATTCATCATAATACAACACTCTCTCGACTGGATAAATCTGAATATAAATCAGATAATCATTGGTTTCGGAATGAAAGTGAAATGAAAGATTTATTTCCTAATAGTATTGAGGCTATAGAGAATAGTTATAAAATTGCTCAGCAATGCAAAACCGATTGGGATTTCAGTAATACCATTTTTCCGAGTATTCATAGAGATGGTAATAGAACAAATCATCCAAACAAAACATTGCGCAAATTAACAATTCAAGGTGCAAAAAAACGCTATCAACATATTACTGATAAAATCCAAAAACGTATTGAATATGAATTAGAATTAATAATAAAAAAAGGTTATAGTGCTTATTTTCTGATTGTTTATGACATTGTCAAACAGACAAAATCAACAATTGGCCGGGGTAGTGGTGCTGCCTCAATTGTGAGCTATTGTTTGATGATTACACAAGTTGATCCTATAAAATACAATCTTCAGTTTGAGCGATTCATTCATCCTGAACGCATTGATATGCCAGATATTGATATTGATTTTCCTTGGGATGAACGCGATGATATTCTAAAATATATTTTTAAAACTTATGGAATTAAATATACAGCAATGGTTTCAAATCAAGTTTTTCTGCAACCACGTTCTGCTATTAGAGAAGTGAGTAAAGTATATGGACTTTCAAATGAAGAAATTAAATCTATAACTAAGCGAATAAGCTATTATAAAAAATATCAGAAATTAGTAAATTGGATTCAAACAGATGAACGCTTTAAAAATATTGAAATTGATAAAATACTTGAAGAAATACTCCTTGAAAGCGAGAAAATAATTGGTGTATTCCGGAATTCATCAGTTCATCCTGGCGGTGTTATTATTGTTCCAAATGAAATCAAAAAATACGTTCCAGTATTAAAGACATTAAAGAATGTTCAAGTTGTAGAATGGGAAAAGAATCAAGTTGAAGCTGCTGGCTTATTGAAAATTGATATTCTTGTAAATCGCTCACTATCAGTTGTTCGTGATACTATTAAACAATTAGGATTATACCGGAATAATTATATGGATTATCATCAAATTCAATCTACGGATGATCCACAAACTATTGCATTAATGAAGTCAGGAAGAACAATGGGAATATTCTATATTGAAAGTCCTGCAACTCGACAAATTCTTGCTAAGTCCAAAATGATTGACTTTGAACATGTCGTAATTTATTCATCTATCATTAGGCCTGCTGCAAATAGGTTTATAACTTTAATGCTAAAACGTATTCATGGAGAGCCATGGGAATTACTTCATCCAGATTTACATTGTCTTGCAGAAAGTTACGGCATTATAGTTTATCAAGAACAGATTTCCACTATTGCTCGAGATATTGCTGGTTTTAGTTATTCTGATTCAGATTATATCCGTAAAGTTATTTCTCGTATCTCACTAACACATACTATTCCATATTGGAAAAATAAATTTATCAAAGGTACGAAAAAAAATGGATATAATACTGAAATTGCAGAAGAATTATGGACAATGATTGAGTCATTTTCTGGTTATTCATTTTGTAAACCCCATTCTGCTTCTTATGCTATGCTCTCTTTTACCTGTGCCTATTTAAAAGCTCATTTTCCTGCAGAATTCATTGCAAGTGTTATTAGTAATCAAGGTGGATTTTATTCCTCTTATGCCTATATGAGTGAAGCTAAGCGTTTTGGTATAAAAATTCTTAAGCCACATATTAATCTAAGTTTAAAACATTATAAAGGTAAATATAATAAAATTCGTATGGGCTTTATGGCAATTAATCGTTTACAAGAAAAAGCAATTAAAAAAATTTTAGACGAACGTAAAAATGGCTACTTTCGTTCACTTGATGATTTTTTATTACGGACAAAAATTGATCTCACCGATGCAATGTCTTTGGTAAAAGCAGGATGTTTTGAAGAATTATGCTCAAAGATAAATTATAGAGAAATTACACTTAAAGTAGCGTCATTTTATTTACAATCTTCAGAAGATCGAATACCTATCAAAATTAATGTAAATACAGTTGCACGAACACAAGAGGAAAGAATACTACTAGAATTTGAATCTTTTGGATTTCCTATTAGTGAGCACCCACTATACCGTTATAAGGCTCATTTGCAGCACCATGTACAGAAAGCAAAAAATATTCATAAAATGTGTGATTATAAAGTAGTATTTGCAGGTGTATTAATTACTCGGAAAATCACAGCCACTCAAAAAAATGAAGCTATGGAATTTATTACTTTTGAAGATGAAACTGATATATTTGAATGTGTAATATTTCCTAAAGTTTATAAGTTATATGGAGATTTACTGAATTGGGAAAAACTGTTTTTAGTATATGGAAAAGTAGAAAAATTATTTGATGTCTATACGGTTACAATCTCCCGACTTGAAAGTTTACAGAGAAAGTTTGATATAAAATTACTAAGGTAAATTAAAACAAACTATCTTGTATATTTACATATGACTCAGTAATGCATCTAGTAGAATTATTTTGGATAGAATTTACTGCAGTCGAGACAGGATAAAATTTTAAGTTTGAATTTGCGTTTATCAAATTTAAATTATTAAAAAGAATTGATATATTTAACCAATCTTTTAATTCATTATTATATAATAACGGCATTCTCTGATGAATATTGTGAAGCTTTCTATCAGATTTTGTGGTAATTACAGTATGTAAATATTTTTTTTCATTATTTTTATTTTTATATACAGACCATAATCCAGCAAGGCAAAATAATTCATGATTTTCTTTAAAAATATAAAAAGGTTATTTTTTGTCATTTGAAATTTTCCATTCAAAATAACCATCAATTGGTATAAGGCATCTATATGTATTTATTAGGTTTTTAAATGATTTTCTATATGATAATGTTTCATAACGAGCATTTATCATTTTTATCTCAAAATAAGAATCTTTTAACGAAATAGGATTAAGTCCCCACTTCATCTATTTTATATGTTTTTTTCCATTATCACTAATAATGATTGGATGTTTATTGGTAGGAACAATATTATAATTTGGATTATAATAAACTGAATAATCCTATCTATCAATTGATAAAACACGAATTAAATCTAATTTAGATTTTGTTAATGTTTTGCGAACACACATAAATATATTAAAACTATAATCAAATATAAATAAATTAACCTAATGGTTATTTATAAAAAACAAAATGGATTTATTTACTAATAGAATATATTTAAATATTTCCTAAAATTATGTCTATCATAACTACTATATCAACAACATTAACTAAACCATCACCATTAGTGTCTGCAGCCCAACTTTCATATTCTGAAGGATCAGCCTGATTTAATATAAAAGATACAATGACTACAATATCTGTTACATTAATAAATCCATCTTCATTGATATCGCCTAGCAAACCACTAAAATTATTAATATTTAATTCAACTGGAATAACTTGGACTGGGCCAGCATTTGAGCCAATAGATATAAATGCAGAGTATGTACCTGGAATTAAGTTATCAGAATTAATAGTATATATAATGTCTAATATATCACCAGAAAATATTTGTCCTTGTAATTCACTATTAAAAGACAACCAGCTTGGAGATTTATCAAAGACTAACTTTAGTTCACTTCGAGCATAATTATTATTATAAGTTACTTGTTGGGCTACAGTTCCATTTCCGTTCTGAATTCCAATTGTTGCAGAAGAGAGTAATCCAATCATTTCGTAATAATTAACTTCTACTTTCCCATTTGGATATAAAATTATTTGAAAAGTGTATAATCCGTCATCTGTACCACTACAATATGCAACCTCATCAAATGTAATAACAACTTTGTCAGAAAAGTTTTTATAATAAACCGTTCCACTACCTATTCCCGAGCAACCACCTCCATCTGATATTGGATTTAAATCATCCCAAAAAGCAAATACGGCTGGTCTAGGAGCATCATCATTAGGGATTGCAGTGTTACTCCATGAATCATTATCAGAAGCAAACCCAACCCATCCATTTGCATTTACTATAAATGAAGAATAATTATACCCATAAAATGGAAATAAAAACGGAAGATCTATTGGATCAGCAGCTTCATCATTATGAGGAAAATCTAATATGGTATTATCTTCTGAAATATCAAACCAGTTAAATTCTATCTGTGCTTCCCTATCAGAATCTGACCAATTCATACCTAATTGGTCAACCTCACCACCAGGATTTAAAAATTGAGAACTATTTAATGAATATAATAAAATAGAACCTTCTTCCCCAATATTTTCAATACTTAAAGAACCTGAATAAGTATCTCCTGTATTAATATTTATTGTAAGATCTTGCTCAGAGACTAATATATCTGCAGGTGGTAATGTTTCACCTGTTTGAGTAGTGATAAAAAGTGCCGTTTCATCATTCAGTGGCATAGCAGATTCTGGATAGAGATTATTAAACGTATATTCTAATCCAATAAGACCAGAATGATTTTCAATACCTACAGTACAATACGAACCATGTAAAGGTGGTGATGACCAGCCGCCACCTAAATCACCATTAGTTGTATTATTAAATTCTTTATATTGTAACTTAATTTCACCGTCAAAATTTGGTAATACAGCATTTTGGAATAATATTGCTTGGAATGATTCTACTGAATTAGCGTCATATGTTCTAACATCCGACCATTCAATAATAAACATTCCTGGCGAATCAAATTGAGGCTCTATATATTCTGAGAAAACATCTCCACCATTTGTAGTTTTTAAATCATCCCAAAATACTGCTAACATAGGAGAAGGTCCACCTGCACCTGGAAGATTATAATTTCTAAAACTTTCCATATTTGTTTCTCCAAATGCAATCCATCCATTTGAACAGACAGTAATTTGATTATAATCAATTCCATAAAATCTAAAAGTAAATGGTAAGTTAATAATTTTAGAATCATCCTGATTATCACCATTATCAGATATATTTAAATCATCACCGTTACCACCATAATTAGGATCAATTTCTATCCAATCATAACTTGGCGCAAGGTCATACCCTGTATCTCCTGAGTCATAAATATAATAACCATAACTATCTGGACCAAGAGGATCTTCAATATTAATCTGACCAACTGTCAAATTAAATGTATATGATTTTTCTAGTCCTTCTTCATTAAATATATCAATTTGAAAAGATGATATAGCACCATTTATCACACCATCCATTACTTCAATCTCTAATGTATTAGTTGGTCCACCACTAGAATTTGCTCCAATATTTGACCAAGAAACATTTGAGTTAATAATATTAACCCCAGCGCTTAATGAATATAAATTCCCATTTATGTTTTCTAAGCCTAGTCTACCATTATTATTCAAATATAGAGAAAGATAAGATGAACCACTATTATTTAGATTAGTATTACTTCCATTTATAATCAAATTTCCAACTGATATTTGTGATCCTATTATGTCTAAATATACAGTAGATTGCCAGTAATCATTACCATTTGTAATAGTTAATATTAAATTTAAATCCTCAAAATCATTTGCATTTGGATTTACGTATATTTCAAAATATTCATTATTCAATGACGTTTCATTTGGTAAAATCTCATTAGTTCCATATTGCTGTGAACTATTTGATATTTCTACTAAATTTGATAGACTTGTAAGTTCAGCTGAAACATTAGTTAATTCAATATTACCGACATTTATAATTGGTAAATTAAGTGAAATAGTTTCTCCTGGATTTATATTACCATCATTATTTCCATCCTGTTCAATAATTAATATTTGCGATTCATTCAAAACAGCTGCTGCCATATTATTAGAAATTCTAAAACTACCCTCGTAAGGGAACATATTTTTCTTTGTAACAGTAATAAGAACTTCTCCTATTGTTGAATATTCTAGAGGTATATTTGCATGACCATTTTCATTTGTAAGTTTTGAAATGAATATTTCATCATTTCCTTTAAGTAGAGTTATGAGAGCATTTTCAACTGGTATACCATTCTCATCATGTACTGATATAATTATACTATTAGAGCCATCAGGTATTTCTTCATTGTAGTTAACTTGAGGATTAAATGGAGTGTCAGTCCATAAGTGTAATGAAGGATCTCCCATCAAGCTATGCCAATGACAAAATATTGATGTATAGGTTTGCGTTTGTCCAATGTATGAATTAATTAAATGATATTTCCCATAATTTAAGGCCTCACCTGCTGTAGCAACATTATGAGTATATATACCTTCATAAACACCTAAATTCATTGCATTATTATACATTGTGTGAGTTCCAATAGTTGCAGTAGCTATTGCTGCGACACCACCTTTAGGGTTTGATGCAGATCCAGCAACAACAAATTTTTCAGATAGGCAATAATCATATGGACCTTCTGAACCAGCAAATGATCCTGTTCCACATGTCATGGTGGTAATAAATGGTAATTTAAAACCATTACTGGTGTTATCTATATCATTATTATCAAAACCACTTACGCCATAAAATCCTCGATAATTAAAATATGAAACACCAGAGCTAATTTGATTTCTCATCCAACTCGAATAACTACCATTTCCATAATTTGTCTGTATATCTTCAACACCATTGAATTCCATTATTTGTTCTATATATTCATTAGTTATTATTGTAGATATTCCTGAATCACTTGGATCACCTAGTAAAGCAGCTCTTTCAAACCATTCATTCTGACCTTGTAAATTAGAATAAGCTTTCTCATATCCTATTATTTTAGATGATATTGTAGCCATATCATCTAAATTTCTAATAGGTAAACGACCAATTGCTATATCTGGAATTAAATCATTACCATCTAATTGAGAATAAGGATGGTCACCCTCACCATTATATGAAGACTGATATTCCGTATATGTTGGAACAGAATAATTACCGTTTGCATCACCAACTAAACAAACAAATGAAGGAGGATTTACCCATGAATTATATGCATTTTGTATGTAGTTTTTTATACTTGTTGTTGAATTACCAATATTTGATACTGATTCAACAATTGTATTATAGCCTCTTTTATGCTTCCATTGAACTAAATCTTGAAAATTACTGTTATTCTCAATATTACCACCACAAATGTATAAAATAACTGGAGGAATGAATTCATCAGTAGTTCTTGAATAATTCAAAATTTTATTTTGAAATATTTCATCATCTAGGATATTTTTGTTTATTACTCTTGAACGTATTTCTTGCCTTGAATTTACCTTAATAATTTCTAAATCAATTATATTAAATGATATAAGTTCATTATTAGATGGGTTAAAACTAAACGGAGTGACTTCCAAATTTATTACTTCCAGTCCTCTCATCACCATTGGCTCTGAAATTTTAACCTGTGAATTAGGAAAAATAGTTTCTACTTCAAGAATTCTTTTTAGACCTTGATTATGTTTATCCTTATCTAATGTTAGCTCAGCTGCCGCTCTAATTGGTCTGTTTTTGTGTGATTGAGTTTTAATTACTGTATAATTGACTGAATAATCAAACCCTGGTTCTATTTCAATAAATGTAGAAAATATAGGTAATTCAGGCATACCTTCTTCCATTACATAGCCGGTATAATTATAATCAAATTTATAATGTGAATCCTCTTTAGATAACCTGACTTCACCTAAATCAAATGAAATTTTTTCAACACCATTTATTTTTCCTTCATAGGTAAAATGATGAAGAGAACTTGAAAAACTAAAAGTTAAAAGAATAATAAGTTTAAATGCAAATTGCATTTTGCCCCTTTCCAATTTAATTAATAATTACACACGTAAAATATAAAAAATAAAGATTAAGTAAATGATTAAACGGATGTTTCAAAATGTAATTTTAATAAAATATATTTTATTAAAATTTATTGAATTTATTTTCTATTTTTTTTAATTTTATATATTCTTTATAATGAGTTAAATCAAATTGCAATGGGGTTAAAGAAACAAAATTTTCTTCAATACAGTAATCATCATTTTGATCTTTATCCCTAAATATTTTTAATTCACCATCTAAATTAAATAAATTTAGACCTTCCTTGCTTTTATAAAAAGAATCTTGAAACTTAGTTTTCCCTTGCCTTGTTATACGAATCCCTTTTATGTCCTCATATTTAACTTGTGGAATATTTATGTTCATTACTGTATTTGATATTAATTTTAAATCTAAAAATTTTTTTAAAATAAATTTTGTTATTTTTGTAGCTGTTTTAAATTCATCTGGATTTAATGAATTTACTGAAATTGCGAAAGATGGAATTCCATTAAATAAACCCTCTACCGCTGCTGAAACTGTACCAGAATATAGTATATTTTGACTTGTATTTGATCCTTTATTAATTCCTGATAGTATCAAATCAGGTTTGTTATCATCAAATAATTCATGAATTGCTAATTTGACGCAATCAACAGGGGTTCCAGTACAGGAATATGCTCTTATTCCGTTTATTTTAATTTTACGAAGTGAAAGTGAATTATTCAATGATATTGAATGACTAGTAGCTGAACGCTCTACACTTGGTGCGACTATAGTTATATCCCCAAATGACTCAGCAGCTTCATGCAAAGCATATATTCCAGGATAGAATATTCCATCATCATTTGTTATTAAAATTTTCATATTTTTTTTAAATCAGTTTTTGTAATGGATAATCATATTAAACTAATAAGTATTCTAATATTACATAAGTTAAATATAAAATATCACTACATTTATGTATGATTATTAAAATATGCTTATATTAATATAATTATCTAGTACACATTAATTTAATTTTATTCTCTAAATAATAAAACAAGTTGATATATTTGTATAAATCAATAAAAAAAAGCTCTGGTATAGAGCTTTAATTTAATATTATTTTATTTTTCTCTATTGAAACTAATCAAGAGAATCATTTTTATTTAAATCAATATTAACTGCATGAGACTCTCCTGAAAGTTGTTCGATAATTATTTTAGATCGCTGGTGAACATAGCTTAAGTATTCATTTACACTTACTCTCCAATAATTTTCACTAGATTTTTCATCGAATTCATTTTCAGTATCTAATAATAATTCTTTGGCTTTTTTTTGAATTACATTTAATTCTGTTTCAATAAGATGTTTAAATTTGATATCAGTTGAATCACTATCATAATTTTCATTAATTAGTGGTTTTTCGTTAAAAGCTTTTCTTCTTTCTTCTGATCTTTTTTCATTATCTTTTAAATTAGTTGGATTTTTATCATCCTTAACATCTTTATCTTCAGCTTTTTTCTTTTTAAGTTTATCTAATGGATTTTTCATATTTTTCCTTTAATAGTTCTAAAGTATAAATGAAATATAATATCTCAGAAATATTATCGGTTAAAACATATAAAAGTTTATATATATTTTTATAAATATAAAATAACTGATATTTTATTTATTGTAAAAATTATCTTAATTTTAGTCACTTAATACTAAATTACATAGAAAGCTTGTTTATTAAATGAAATTATATTGTCTTATTTTTATATTATTACTTCTTCCAGCTACTAGTCAAAATTTATATAATAAAATTCCTAAAGCCGATTCTATAGAATTAATTACTTATAGTGATATCGACTCAATACTTTCTAATGATTCTGAAATCATTGAAAAAGATAAAGACCATTGGGAGTTTAAATATAAATCAAGAAAAATCTTTATTTTATTTGAACGAGATAAAGATAGAATTAAGATGTTTACTGCTATCACTAGGTCAAATGATTTAACAAAAAATGATATGAAGGAAATATTAACAGCGAACTTTGAAAATACCTATGATATACGTTATTCTTTTTATAAAGGATGGTTATGGTCAAATTTTTCACATAAAATTTCAGAATTGACGATAAATGAGTTTATAGATGCGCGCAGTCAAATATTCACTCTGGCGAAAAATTATGGGTCATACTACATGAGCATAGATCCTGTTTGGGATCAAAATAAAAAAGATAATTTATTTAAAAATTAAACAATGCACACAAAAATATGGTTAATTTATTTTCTAATTATTTTTTCTTGTTATCCAAAACCTAAATTAGAAATAATAAAAGACGAATTTGATGATTCTGTTTCATATTTATTGGATAATAATATATTACAGTCTTTAAATAATACGCATGAAATTGAATTAAATATTAAAAGAAAAATAGGCCAAAATGACTCTATTCTCTATTTAATTGTTTTGGAATGTATTGGAGCATCAGAAATAGGAATGAATGATTCTACTTATGTTATGTTTGATATTGACAACATAAAACATCGTTTCAAACCATTTTTAGCTGAAAATAAAATTAAGATTGATCCTGAGTTGACATATGAAGTTATTAATATAGTTTCTGATTATAAATTTATTAAAAGGGTTGCTTATTCAAATAAAGTTACTATTAAAATAAATGGTAGTAGAAATATTATTTTCACAAAATTAAGTTTGAAAAACAAAATTAATTTGCAAAATTTTATTGAAACATTTATACCACTAAAAGAGCAGATTCAATCTAATTATTAGTTTTTGCTTTTTTAATATTTCTAGAACTCTTTCTATCTTTATTATTATTTCTAATTGGACGTCGACCAGAACGTTTATTTGGAGAACGTACGCTAGTGATTTTTCCCTGATCAAAATTTACAAAAATTGAACCAACTTTTTTAAGATTTTCAATTTTTTGTGTAGAAATAACCATAGTAACACCATCATAGTTACATTTTTTATGTAAAATTTTTAATAAGATATTTAATTGCTCAGGTGGAAGATGTTGTTCAATTTCATCAATTAATAAAACTTTAGTATCTGCACCAATTCCAGCAGCTAATGTAATCCATCTTAATTGGCCTGTTGATAAATGTTTCATTTTTAAGTTTAAGATTGAATCCGTTATATCCATCTTTCTGCAAATTAATTCCATACGTTTTTGAGCATTATCAATATGGTTGAATTTTGAAAAATATTTTATAAAATAATCTTTAACTGTTTTAAAGTAAGGAACTTTAAAGGTTTGAGAAACAACAGCAAATTGATTATTATAGTCTTTTTTAGATAATAGAGAAAATTGCTTTCCATTATACTCTATACTACCTTTATTTGGTTTTATATTTCCTGCTAATAAATTTAAAAGTACAGATTTTCCAGAACCAGGTTTTCCGCTTACACCATATATAATACCTTTGTGTATATCAAATTTTTTAACTATTAGAGAATTACCATTGTAGCATTTATAATCAATACCTTGTAATGAAAATAGTGGTATTTTATTCATTTTTATACTCATTTTTAAACTGAATTTTTATTTTCAGCCCATTCATTTTTTTTTTGAAAAAAATCGCAATGTTTATTAAACATGCAATAATCACATTTCGGATTTAATTTTCTACACACCTCTTTACCATAATTAATAATATGTGCGTGCAGAAAATATTCTTTTCCGACCGGAATAAAAGACTTAATAATTTTAAATACCTTATCCGGACTTTTATAACACAAAGTAATTCCAATTCTAGTTATGATTCTATGAACATGCACATCTACAGGAAAAGAATTGCCTCTTAATCCAAAACAAATTAGAGATGAAACTAACTTTATTCCTATACCATTAATAGAAGTTAATTCATCATATATTTTATTATATTCCCAATTAATAATTGGTTTTAAATTAAAATTATCAAAATTATTTTTAGACCACTTTAAAAATTCAATTATTGCGGTAGATTTTTTATTAGTAAATCTGCTAATTTTTATTGAATTTTTGAGTTTAGACCTTTTTGACTTTAGAATATCTTCATAATCTATGAAATCACATTTTATATTTTTAAATGCAATATCTCTTAGTTGATTATTAGTTCCTACAGATAGTATTATTTTTATAAATAATTCAACTAAAGGCTCATTTGGATATATCGGTTTTAAACCAGTAGAAGTAAATCCTGTAATTAAGTATGCTATTTTATCCTGTCGAACCATTTTTTTGTCTTCAGGAAAAAGATAAAGTTATTGTTTTACTCGATATTTTCTAAATAACGTTCTGCATCAATAGCAGCTTTACAACCAGAACCTGCTGCTGTAATAGCTTGTCTGTAAACAGAGTCCATTATGTCACCGGCAGCGAATACACCATCAATATTAGTCTTTGTACTACCTGACTCAGTTATTATGTAACCTGTTTCATCTAGTTTTATAATGTTATTAAATAATTCTGAGTTTGGTTTATGACCTATTCCTAGAAATACACCATCACAATCTTCTTTTCTTTGCTTTCCAGTTTGTGTATCTTTTACTATTACACCAACAAGTCCATTCTCATCTGGCTCTCCAAGCATTTCTATGATAGAAGTATTCCACATAAAATCTATTTTTGGATTTTCAAATGCTCTGTCTTGCATAATTTTAGATGCACGCAATTCACTTCTTCTGTGGATAATTGTTACAGAAGAAGCAAATTTTGTTAAAAATGAAGCCTCCTCAATAGCTGAATCACCACCACCAACAACAAAAACTTTTTTATCTTTAAAAAAGAATCCATCACACGTTGCACATGCAGAGACACCATAGCCCATCAATTTAGACTCAGATTTTAATCCAAGTAATTTTGCTGTGGCTCCTGTAGATATAATAATAGAATCTGATAAATAGGTTTCATTACCAATTTTTACTTCAAATGGTTTTTTAGATAAATCTACACTATCAACATGTTTAAAATGTGTATCTGCTCCAAATCTTTGAGCTTGTTTTCTAAATAAATCCATTAATTCTGGTCCCATTATACCATCGGGGAAACCAGGATAATTCTCTACATCTGTTGTAATAGTTAATTGTCCTCCTGGTTGAATTCCTTCGAAGACTACTGGTTTTAAATTAGCTCTGGCTGCATATAATGCTGCAGTTAATCCTGCAGGACCAGATCCAATAATGATAACTTTATGTTTTTCTTTCATTTAAATTAATGAATCCAATATTTTTGCGATTTCTTCTTTAGAATTTGTCCCTACCATCTGCTGATGGACTTTACCATTCTTAAAAAATAATAAACTTGGTATACTTCTAATACCATATCCTGCTGCAGTAGAAGGACAATTATCAACATTTACTTTTCCAATTTTAGCTTTACCATTATATTCTTTAGCCAATGCTTCAATTGTTGGTGTTAATTGTTTACATGGGCCACACCATTCAGCCCAAAAGTCAACAAGTACTGGTTCTTCAGATTTTATAACTTCTTCATTGAAATTATTATCTGTAAAATCAATTGTAAAGTGCTCCATTTTAACTCCTTTTTAACTTATATTTATCTAAAATGGCTTAAATTCTATTAAGTAATCTATTATCTTTAAATTATGCTTTCTAAATACTTTTATATATTTTATTTCAAAAAAAAAAGCGGTGTTTAAACCGCTTTTTTTATTTTACAAATATTATTTTACTTAAATAAAGAAAGGACAACTTGGGGAGCAGAGTTTGCCTGACTAAAGGCTGATACTCCAGTTTGTTGTAATATCTGTAATTTAACCATTTCC
>MDTB01219641.1_pt1 | contig 53359 bp, 63 predicted proteins | sample 811161 | NCBI WGS metagenome assembly MDTB01 (sample SAMN05326650, study PRJNA326480) | marine metagenome | isolation source: seawater | place: Mediterranean Sea | collected 2009
AAAAAAAAGAAAACAGCCATTAAAACATCATTAATCCAGTGTAATACAGATAGTTTCAATCCAACGTCATTAAAACCAAATAATATTTTTGTTTCTAAAGTTTCATAATAAAGATTGCTAAATTCGGAATTACTTATGATTAAAGCAAATACAGCAGCAAATAATAAAACAAGCCCAGATGCTGCTTCCAGCCTAAAAAACCACTTGAAAGGTTTAGAGATGTATTGAATCATAAGTATTATTTACTTCCATCTTTAACATCTTTCAATTGCCAAAAAGTCATAATTAACTTATAAAATTAGCCATTCGGGGCGTAGCGCAGCCTGGTAGCGCATCTGGTTTGGGACCAGAGGGTCGCAGGTTCAAATCCTGCCGCCCCGACCATTTTATGATAAATTTTTTAAAACCTGAAAATAAATTTAACATTAAACTACAAAGTCCCTCGAAGTCATTATGGACTACATTTAAAAAAGCATTTGTAAGTAAAAAAAACTTCAAATCATATTGGAAAAAGATAAATAAGGATAATCTACCAAAAGATTTAGTTTTAATCACAGAAAAATTTTTAGAAACCGAGAGTTATGATTGGGTCTCAAAATTTTGGAGACACTGTATGATAAATCATTTTAAATCTATAGTTGATAAAACACCAGAAGAAGCTTTAAAATCTATAATTTTAACAGATGTTACTTCTCACACATATTTTGAAAAAAAAAATTTTTTAAATACAAGTAAAAAAATTAAAGATGAGGAAGTTTTTAAAACTAATATTTTTAAAAAACACGATAATTTATCTTCTTATGAGTCTATAAGTTATAATACAGCAACTTTATTATATTATAATTTAAAAAAAAAATATACGAAATTAATTTATCAAGAAATAAATAAAGAATTTTACAGTCAATACTCACCTAATATAGAAATTGATGATTTAAAAATTAATCAGCATTTAATGTATACTATTAATGAGATAGAAAAATTACAAAAAATTGTTGATTTAAAAAAAAAAAAATCTTAAAATTTTAGAAATAGGCGCTGGATATGGTAGAACTGCAAATTCAATATTATCACTTTGCAAAGAAGTTAAATATGTAATTGCTGATATTCCACCCACAATATTCGCGTCAATGTCAAATTTAAAAAAATATTATCCAAATTTGAAAATTTCTTCTGCATTTGATTTAGGTAAAAATCACGATTTAAATAATTTTGTTGATCAAAATGACGTAACCTTTATTTTTCCACATCAATTGCGACAATTAAACAATAAAAAATTTGATCTGACATTGATGATTGGTGTATCTTTAGAAATGGAACCAGGCGATATAAAAAGATATATGAGTTTTATAAACAATCTCTCTAAAAATCTTTACATGAAAGTTTTTGAATTTTCAGGTCTACCTTTTTCATTTTATAAATTTTATAGGCACAATGTAAGATCTGACTATTTTATTCCTGAAAGTTGGGAGGAATTATTTAATGAGGTTGGTGATGAAACTGATTTTATGTATCATCTAGGTTATAAAATAAAATGAAAAATGCTAAAATATATAAACCTTCAAAGTCCGCAATGCAATCTGGAAAAGGTAAATCAGAAAAATGGGTTTTAAAGTATATTTCGAAAAAAACGAATTATAATCCTCTTATGGGCTGGGAAAGTTCAAAAGATACCATTAGTCAAATTAAACTTTATTTTTCAACAAAAGAACAAGCTGTTGATTATGCAAACAAAAATAAAATTAAATTCAAGTTAATTGAACCCAATAAAAAAAGATTTGTTATCAAATCTTACTCAGATAACTTTTTATCATAATTATGTGGCGTAGTTTTTTTACAGAAAAAAAATGGTTGATATGGTCCTGGGGAGGTTTTTCATTCATAATTTTATCATTACTAGCTCAAACCTATATAGACGTTAAAATAAACGAGTGGTACAAAGGGTTTTACGATCTTTTGCAAAAAGCCCCGGAGAGAGAGCTCTCTGAATTTTATGATGGGATACTACTTTTTATGAAATTAGCTATTCCATATGTGATGATTTACACAGTTACAAATTATTTTACAAGATTGTGGGCATTTAGATGGCGTGAAGCAATGACTTTCTCATATATGCCTTATTGGAGAGCAGTTGACGCAAAAGTTGAAGGTGCATCACAAAGAATTCAGGAAGATGCCATGAACTTTGCTAAGATTGTGGAAAGTCTTGGATTGCAGATTGTAAGAGCTATAATGTTGCTTATTGCGTTTATTCCTATTCTTTGGGGTCTGTCATCTAATGTGGTAATTCCATTTTTTAAAGATATATCAGGATCGTTAGTGTGGGTTTCGCTAACAGCAAGCTTAGGTGGTCTTGCAATTAGTTGGTTAGTTGGAATTAAATTGCCAGGTTTAGAATACAATAATCAGAAGGTAGAGGCTGCATTTAGAAAAGAATTAGTTTATGGTGAAGATGATAGAAGAAATTACGCACAGGCACCAACAATTTTACAACTCTTTACTGGAATAAAATTCAACTATCATCGATTGTTTCTTCACTATGGATATTTTGATTTATGGTTAATTATGTATAATCAAACAATGATAATTGTTCCTTATCTTTTAATGGGTCCGGGTCTTTTTACTGGTGCTATGACTTTAGGTGTTTTAATACAAACATCTAGTGCTTTTAGAGAAGTACAAAGTAGTTTTTCTCTTTTTCTTCAAAATTGGACTAGAATAACTGAATTAAGATCTATTCATAAACGACTTATGGAATTTGAAACTGCAATTAATTTTAAAAACAAGTTGAGAAAACCTCGAAAATCTGATGTAAGAGTTTAATGGAACTCTACATCAAGCTGATTGACGTTATACTTCCAGTTTTTTTTGTAATTGGTATCGGTTTTTATCTCGGAAAAAAAGACCCTTATTTCAATACTGATTTTATTACTACATTAGCTGGTAATGTAGGTACACCCGCTATGATCTTCTATACTATTACTTCAACGGGTGTGACTTTAGATGTTTTTATAGAATATTTTATATATGCTTTAATTATAATAGGAGGTTTTTCTGTAATAGGTTTAATAATTCTCGGTTTAATGAAAAAAGATATAGTCAGTGAACTTCCTCCATTAATACTTCCAAACACTGGTAACATGGGTATACCAATTTGTTTATTTGCTTACGGAACTGAGGGTTTGGGCATAGCATCAGCTATTGCCTCAGTAATTATATTATTACACTTTACTTTAGGCGTTCTTTTAGCCAAGAAAAGTTTCTCATTGAAAATACTTATCACCAATATGCCTATTTACGGAATAATTGCAGCAGTAATTGTTTTATATTTCGATTGGAAAGTTCCTGGATATATTGAAAACACAACATTTTTATTAACTTATGCTACGATTTTTTTAGTTTTAATGTCATTAGGAGTAGCATTAACTAAATTAAAAGTGGTTTCATGGTTAAACGCTTCTATTTTAAGCATTGTTAGAATCATTATTGGTCCAATTATTGGTTTTAGTCTCATTAAATACTTAAATCTTAGCGGTTTAGCTGCTGGAGTTCTTTTAATTCAGTCAGCTATGCCGAGTGCAATTTTAACCTACTTGGTAGGATCTATGTATTCAGAGAAGAGGGTAGTAGATAATATTGCAAGCGTAATTGTTATGTCCACATTGATGTCTTTCATAACTATTCCAATTGTTGTTTATTTTTGCCTCAAATATTTCCAATAAATACAGTGACTTAGACAAATATATTAAGCTAATAGTTTAATATATTAGTAAATGATACTTACTTATAATTAGTTTTAATCAATAATCATAATAATAAAATTGATAGTTTAAAATGAAATATGAGATAAAAATACTCATTTCATTGTTAAATAATTGTTTTTAAGTAAAATCATAAAATAAAACAGTTTTTATCCTGATAAATTTTAATAAATTGACACTTTTTCACAAAAAAATTAAATTTTATTAAGAGCTTTGCAGTATAGGAATATGTCGTTTAAACGTCCATATATGCTCTTTTTTTTGAGTTTAAAGTAAACTTAATACAACTAAGCCTTGCATTCATAAAAAAACATAAAATATACGATATATTCTCTAAAACCTTTGCTATTAAACACTTTTAGAGTATAAATCCTTCTTTTTTAAGGAGAGACTTCTTCATTTTAATGCCTCCTTTTCCGGAATATCCACCAAGCTCTCCATTTGATCTTATTACCCTGTGACATGGAATTTGGGGAGAGTAGGGGTTTTTAGCAATAGCATTAGCAACAGCCCTAATTGCTCTTGGCTTCCCTATTGCAATAGCAACTTCTGAATAAGTTTTTATCTTACCAGGGGGTATTTTTTTAAGGTATTTCCAAACTTTTATCTGAAAATTAGTACCTTTAAGTCTAGTCATAAAGAAGAAAAGCTAAAAAACTTATTGCAATTATAAAAATAGTAACAAAAGCCGTTTTAACATTTTTTTTCTTACTTTCTTTTATTTTTTCCCAATAATTTAGGCTAAAAAAAACAAGAACGATAAATATGGTGCCAATTAATAAATATTTAATCATTTTAATCCCTCAAAACCTCAATTAAATCACCATCTTTAAAGCGATCTAGTTCCTTTAATTTATCAGGGTTTTTAGCGTCTGCCCAGTAATTAGCAGATGAAATCAGTCTTATTTCTTCTCTTATACTAGCTGGAGTGGGGCCAAATCCTATCGCTATGGCATTTCCTTGGTTCCAATAAGCTAATTCACCAAGTTTAAACACTTCCTTTGCGTCTTTTTCAGGCACTATTGAATTTTCGGGTATATAAAAATATATCTCTTTTCCCCAAGTGTTAATTTTTGATTTTATTGGTAGCATAGAATAAATTTTTTTACCTGTTAAAGTTTTTTTTACTTTACATTTAATTGTAAAATTAAAAATTTTAATTTTTATATTCATTAAACAACTTATAATTTAATATATTGACATCTAATTTGAACTAATATATTATTTCCGATAATTAATGGTTATCGGAAAAAATATATGAATAAACTTGTAGTTGATATAAAATCCCTTGAGCTAGATACTTTGAAGAATCTTAGTAATGCCAAAGCAGAAAATACTTTAAGAGCATATAAAGCTGATTATAGAGATTTTTTAGAGTTTTGTGCAAAACATAGTTTTAAATCAATGCCAACAGAACCAAAAATATTAGCTCTCTACCTCACTCATTTATCTAAATACTCTAAATTTAGCACTTTAAAAAGAAGATTGGCCTCAATTAGCGTTATACATAAATTAAAAGGTCACTATATTGATACTAAACATCCTTTAATAATGGAAAATCTTTTAGGCATAAAAAGATCAAGAGGCAGCAATCAAAAAGCAAAAAAACCATTATTAATCAATGAGTTAAAAACAATTGTTGATGTAATAGATAAAAGCAAAATTAAATTTTTAAAAAAAACAAGGGATAAATCTTTAATACTGCTGGGTTTTGCTGGAGGCTTTAGACGATCAGAACTGGTTTCTATTGATTATGAGGATATAGATTTTGTAAGCGAAGGTGTAAAAATATTTATTAAAAGGTCAAAAACAGACCAATCAGGTGAAGGAATGATTAAAGCAATACCCTATTTCATAAATGAGCAATATTGCCCTGTTAAAAACTTGAAGGATTGGATAAATTTATCAGATATAAAAACAGGCAAGGTTTTTGATATATCTGACAAAAGTGTTTCCTTACTAATTAAAAAATATGCTGCATTAGCAGGCCTCGATGAAAAAAAATATTCAGGTCATAGTTTAAGGTCAGGATTTGCAACCTCAACAGCTGAGTCTGGCGCTGAAGAGAGAAACATTATGGCTATGACAGGCCACAAAACAACTCAGATGGTCAGGAGATACATTAAAGAGGCTAATTTATTTAAAAACAACGCATTAAAAAAATTAAAAGTATGAATTATATTAAAAATATAATTCTTTTTTTTGGCTCTATATTACTATCTTTTTTTTTAGTTTACTTAATTGTATTGCTTTGGGTATCTATTAGTGAAAAATATATTTCAGATAATAATTTTATAAATAAAGAAGAACTGAATTTTCACAGGAATTATTCAAACAAAGTCCATCATTTAAGAGGAAAACATTTCATTAAAGAAAATATTAAAAAAGAAGAGTACTTTTTTACAGAGGTTTCAAAATACTCAAAAAATAAGATTAATTTTTTAATACAAGGAGACTCATGGGCAGAATATCTATCCACAAAAAACCTATCTAAAAAGACGCTTAATGAAATAGCAAAAATAAATAAAATTGGACTTATAAATGCTGGAATAGCATCGTTTTCCCCCTCGCCTATGACTGTGCAATTTCAAATTTTAAAAGAGGATTTTAATATTTCACCTTCAGTGGTAATAGCAATAATAGATCAAACAGATATTGGTGATGAACTTTGCAGATATAGATCAAAAATTAAATTTAGTAAAAACCCAAAAAAAATGTTTATAGAGCGAGAAAAAAATACCGGGGCTATTTTCGACTATTCAAAATATTACAATTTTTCAGAAATTATATTTAAAAAAAGTAATTTTGAAAAAGTTTATATAACAAATTATTATTTTAAAAAATTTTTTCTCGAAAACGTTTATAAATTTAAAAACAAAAATATCAAGTCTTACAAATGCACCTTTAAAGATATTCAAAAATACTTATACAAACTTGATGAAAAAGATGAAAATTATTTTGTTAATGTACTAAACACTTATATTTCAAGGGTTTTAAGTTCGAAAAATAATATAAAATTATATATAATAAGCCATCCCCATAAAAAGCATTTAAATAACGATTATAATATTAATATTAGTGATATTATAGATAAAATAGAATTACCTAAAAATGTTTATCATATAAATTATACAAAAATAATTGGTAAAAATAAAAATTTAACTATCTTTGAGAAAGATGATCCAGCATCACATCTAAGTGATAAGTCTCAATCCCTATTCATTGAGAATATATATAATTTAATTTTAAATTAAAAACATTCTATTATTTTTTTAGACATTGAACTCATTTGATCTCTAAATACTTTGTTATAATTTTTTAAATGATCAGTGTACTTTTGATAAAAATTCGCTTTATTTTCTTCAATAATATCAACAATTTTTGCATTAAAACTGCCCGCTAAGTGAGTTAAGGAACCGTGACATCCGATAAATATTTTGCATTTACAAACGATTGAACATACCTGAAAAAAATTCTGTCTATCTATTATGAAAACTCTTTTTTTATTGACACTTTTTTCAAATAAATTGCCAGTGATAATTTTACATTCTTTTTTAAATTCTTCTAATAAATCTAAATGCATGTTACCTGTTGTAATCACTATATTTATCATGGTTTTCTTTACCAATGACTCAATGAAACTATTTAAATTTTCTTTGTTTGCATTAATTTGCTTATATTTTTTGATATATTTATTTACAAACCATTTTTCATCAAAATGCAAAACTAAAAAACTCTCTTCAATAGGTAGTGCTGTATGAAATTTATCAAAATCATTTTTATTGTAAATATTTTTGTCCTGCTCTATTAATAATATATTATAATAATTTAAGATATTCTGAATTGTCTGAATCTTTGTTACTTTATTTTCGTTATCAAAAACATTTATTTTTCTCAATATGTTTAGTAATAAGAAATGAATAAACTTTACACAAACAAATATTTTAATTTCAGATTTAATAAAAAAAGAGAGAAATATAGATCTATTCTTTCTATCAGCGGTTATCACATCAGTTATTTTTTCCTTATTTATTAAATTGATAAATCTTCTTATTTCGCTTATTTTTTTTTTTGGAAATAAAACTGCTTTATCTACATATTTATTACTTTTTATAAGATCGTAATTCTTTTCTGAGGCAACAACTATTATTTTACAATCTTTAAAACTTCTTTTTAAAGACTTTATTAAAATTAATGTTAATAAAAAATCTCCAACTCTGTCAGACCTGAAAATTAAAAAAGTTTTCATTAATTTTTCTTATTATCCCACGCATATTTGTTTTTGTCCTTAATACCTAAAGTTCGCTTAATGATATAATTTGCAACTAAATCAGAATTAAACATTTTTAAATATTTTTCTTTTCCATTTTTGCCAATATTCCTCCTTAATTTTTCATCTTTAGATATTTTTATAATTTTTTCTGATAAATCGTCTAAATTTTTGTAAAAAACCATCTCATTTTCATTAAAAAAATCTCTATATTTGGTTCTTTCATCAATTAATGTGACTAGTCCATTCCCAATAATTTGTGTAATTCTATCACTGCTATAATATTTAATTGGTTCTCCCCTACTTAAATTCAAACCCATTTTTGAATTTGATATTGTCTTAAAATAATGGTCAGCCCATATGGGTTGAACTTTATCTAAACCATAGATATCAAACTTTACGTCATTAGTTCTTCTAATTAATTTGTTAACAAAGTCAGCTCTGTCATCAGATTTACCTGTTTTTAACACACCTCTATGCACCCCGTGACTAAGTGCGAAGAAAACATCCATATTACAATTTTTTTTATAATTCTCTAATGTTTCAAATGATTTATCTGACGGGTTTGGTATGAAATAATTTCCTAAATTATTTGGTAGGAATTTTAATACATCTGGACTTGTAGTCAAAAAATTAGCCTCCAAATGTTTTGATTTATCCAATATTCTTTGTTTATTTCTTTCATAATCAGGTCCATTCTTATTTAGTGGATCTAAAAACCACTGAGATATTTTTAAATTGGGATAATCATCTTTTAATTCACCAAGAGTTGGCTCAGATATTAGATCGGCGTGACCTAAAATCAATAAATCTGGTTTAAAATTGTAGCAAGTTTTTTTTAATTTATCATTCAAATGCTTTGAACCTGATAAATCATTATAATTTTTATAATACTTTTGAATGTCCCTATCGCTAAAATCTAAAATACTATGACCCAATCTAATGAAACCATTGTTTAATCTTCTACCTGTGTTAAAAAATAACCTGCCATTATGTCTCTCATTAAAATTAGTGACATGTAGAATTCTTAAATTCTCAGGTAATTTTATTGTGTTAAATCTATTTATAATTCCAAGTTTCTCTTCTCTATAATCATCAATTTTATTTGATACATAATTATGGGTAAGATAAAAATTTTTAAGCGACAACTTCTGTATTTTTCTTCTTAAAGAAACTTGTTTAATTAAATTATCTAAACTTTTAAATAATTCTTGAGGGGTAATTTTTTTTAAAATAATTCCATTAGTGATAGTTTCAGGCAAACCTCCTCTATTACTTATAATTACAGCGCATCCAGCAGAAGACGCTTCTAAACTTGTTCGACCGAATGGTTCTTCCCATCTAGAACATACAACAGCAATACTAGTTTTTTTGTATATATCTAAAACTTTATTATGTTTTAGAAAACCATAATTTATAAGATTTTTATGATTGAAGATAATTTTATCTCTTTGTTCATCACCGATAACATTTGCTTTCCAATTTGGGTATTTTTTTAGTATTTTTAAAACTGCTGAACCAAAGATATCATACCCTTTTGATCTATTAAGCTTTCCAACAAAAGTAATATAATTTTTCTTTTTTAATAAATTTACTTTTTGTTTTTTTGCCGACTGAAAAACAACTAAAAGTTTTTCACTATTAACAAATTTATTTTGCATACCCTCCAAGAATCTTTTCTTCGACCAATTGCTATTAAAGATAATTTTAAAGCAATTTTTTAGTAAAAATTTTCTTTGATTAATAGTTTTTGATCCGGTCATAGTTAGAGGATCGTTATGAAAATATAAAACATAATTACGTTTCGAAAGGTTATTTACTAATTCGTTTAAATAATTAGGTCGATTGTGTATCTCAATTAATTCTGAGGGGCTCTCTTTTTCAATACTGATAAAATTATTTACATATATTTTACTTTTACTTTGGAATCTAAATTTTGAAAGAGGAATATTGTTATATCTTAGTTTAAAACGTTCTTTGAAATTTGTATTACCATAAATGGTAATTTTATTTTTATACTTACTGATATTTACTGTATCTCTTACAAACAGTGAGACTGCGCCTGGATAAATTGGAGAAAAATTTTCTTTATATGGTAAAAGAATTGAAATTTTCATAAATTAATGGATTTTATTATATTTCTCAATGCTCGGTTTTTTTTTAAGTAATATTCTCTGCTTAAAGCTTGTGATTTAGTTTCATGACACTCTTTGTATATAAGTTTCCATTTTCTGCCTTTTGTAAACTTTGCTCCTTTACCTTTGTTGTGTAATTTTACTCGTTTTTGAAGATTATTAGTATATCCCACATATGTGGTTTTTTTTTGCCCTAGAGATTTGAGCATATAAACATAGTAACTCATTGGGTTTAGTATCCCTTATTTTCTTTACCTTTTTGTGATCCTTTTAATTTTTCAATAGCTGTTTTAGCGCCTGCACTCATAAATCTTTGGTCAGCACCTACTGTTACAAAATCAAAACCAGCTTTTATCATTTCTTTTGCATAATCAGCTGTAGCATTATGTATACCTGCAAATAATTTGTGTTTTTTTGCATTATCTAATATTTTCATAATTTGATCATATGTTTTTGATCCTTTGGGATTGTCAAAACCAGGTTTTTGACCAATGGCCAAACTTAAATCTGCTGGACCAATATAAATACCGTCTAATTTTTTTGTGGTCATAATATCTTCTAAATTTTTAAGAGCTTCACTTGTTTCAATCATTGCTAATTTTAATATTTCTTCATCCGCAAAATCTGCATAGTCTGAGCCGCCGTATATAAGCCCTCTTATAGGTCCAAAGCTTCTGTATCCAAGTGGCGGATATAAACAAGCATTAACAAAATTTTCAGCTTCTTTTCTATTACTAACCATTGGGCAAATTATACCATAGCAACCAGCATCTAAAATTTTCATAATTTGTCCAGGTTCATTCCAATTAACTCTAGCCAATGGTGTAGTTTCAGTTGTAGATATAGCTTGCAGCATCTGTAAGGCGTTCGGATAATCGATTACACCGTGTTGCATATCAATAGTGAGAGAGTCCCAACCTTGATTTGCCATAACTTCTGCCGAGAAAGAACTTGGTATTTGCAACCAGCCATTTATAATTGGTTCACCTTTTCTAAACATGGATTTGATTTTATTTTTTTTCATTAATTGTGAATACCGAGATGTGTATATTTTATATTTAAATAATCTTTAATGGCCATAGATCCGCCTTCTCTTCCATAACCAGTTTGTTTTATTCCACCAAATGGAGCTTCAGCTAATGCAACAACAGGTGTATTTACCGCCACAGTGCCACTCTCCATAAGTTCCGAGGCTTTATTAGCCTTCTCCATATCGTTTGTATATAAATAGCTAGCCAATCCTAACTCATTATTGTTAGCCCTCTCAATGACTTCATCAAAAGATTTAAATGTTAAAATTGGAACTAATGGACCAAAAGGCTCTTGCTTCATGATTGTATAATTATCTTTCACGTTATCAAAAATTGTAGGTTCATAATAATAACCTTTATTAAATCCAGCTGGTCTTTTTCCACCACACAATACATTAGCGCCCTCTTTTTTTGTTGTTTCCACTAAAGCCTCTATTTCCTCCAATCTTTTTTTTGTGGTTAAGGGGCCTAGTATAGTATCTTTATCTAAACCATTACCAATTTTTAGTTTTTTTGTTTTTTCTACCATTAATTTAGCAAAATCATTTTTTTTACTTTCATGTATGTAAAATCTTCCTGGAGAAATACATACTTGACCATTATTTCTAAATTTTGCTGTTATTGCCATATCTGTTACTTTATTTAAATCAACATCATCAAAGACAATAAAAGGTGAATGACCGCTTAATTCCATCGTAACTCTTTGAACTTTATCGGCTGCTTTTTTTAAAATAAGTTTACCCACTCTTGTTGATCCAGTGATTGAAACTTTTTTAACAATGTCAGAGGACATTAAATTGTCAGAGATAAAAGCAGGATCTCCAGATAATAAATTAACAACACCTGGTGGTACACCTGCTTCATTACAAATATCTACTAATTGCATTACAGCGCCAGGAGTTATTGTGTCAGGCTTTACAATAACAGAGCATCCAGCGGCTAATGCTGTTGAGATTTTTCTTGAAGCAAGTATAACTGGAAAATTCCATGGAACTAATGCTGCTACAACTCCAACTGGTTGATAATAAACATGTATTCTAGTATTTGGAAATCTACTTTGCAGCGTCTCTCCATATATTCTTTTTGTTTCTTCAGAATTCCATTCAAATATATCAGCAGCACCACCTACCTCACCCGCACCTTCTGTTAAAGGCTTTCCTACTTCTAGAGTTAACCATTTTGATAAAATATCAACTTTGCTTCTAATAAGATCTGATATTTTTCTAATTATTTTAGACCTTTCCCAAGGAGATGTATTCTTCCAGATTTCTAAACCCCTCTCTGCTGACTTTAAAGCTAATTGAATATCATGTTTATTTGCTTTTGAAGCCTCACCTATAATTTCTTCTGTAGCTGGATTTAAAACCTCATAAGTCTCACCACCTGAGGATTTCTGCCATTTGCCATCTATAAATTGTCCAAATTTTTCGTACATAATAATTATTGATAATTAAGATATAATTAAATACTTTATAAAGAATTTATGAAAAACATTCAACTTACTTGTGCTCAAGCGATAGTAAAATTTTTGATAAAGCAAAAAATTTTAATTGATGGTAAAAAAGAACCTCTTTTTCCTGGAGCATTTGGTATTTTTGGTCACGGAAATGTTGCTTGCTTAGGTCAAGCCCTTCAAGAAAATAAAAAAGATTTACCGACTTGGAGAGGACACCATGAACAAAATATGGCCCTTACTGGTATTGCCTATTCAAGAGCTAAAAGGCGTAAACAAATATTTATAGCGACAAGTTCTGTTGGTCCTGGATCAACAAATATGATAACAGCTGCTGCTGTTGCATTAAGTAATAGGTTACCCATTTTATTTTTGCCTGGAGACACATTTGCAAACAGAATGCCCGATCCAGTATTACAACAAGTTGAACATTTTAATAATCCTGGGATTACACAAAATGATGCTTTCAAACCTGTTGTTAGATATTTTGATCGAATAACTAGACCAGAACAAATTATATCAAGCTTGCCTCAGGCTATTGAAATAATGCTAGATCCTGCGGATTGTGGTCCCGCATGTTTATCTTTATCTCAAGATGTGCAAGGGGAAAAATTTGAATATCCCGAGGAATTTTTTAAAGAGAGAATACATACAATCAGGAGACCAAAGCCAGATGACTACCAAATAAAAAAAGCAGCTGAAATCATTAAAAATTCAAAAAATCCATTAATAATTTCTGGAGGTGGAGTTTTTTATTCTGACTCAATGAGCGAATTATCAAATTTTGCAAAAAAACATAATATACCAGTCACTCAAACTGTAATGGGTTATTCAACAATGACAAAGGATCATTCTCATTTTCTCGGACCTATCGGTGGACTTGGGGGTAAGGCAGCAAACAACATGGCAAAAAAAACAGACCTTGCAATTGCTGTTGGAACAAAACTTGCTGATTTTACAACTGGATCTTGGGCAAATTTTGAAAACTCAAATTTTAAATTAGTATGTATTAATACTTCAAGATTTGATGCTAATAAGCATTTAGCTCAAGCTGTTATCGGAGACGCGAAAGTTTCACTTATGGAATTATCTCAATCACTTGGAAATTGGAAAGCAAACTCGGATTGGTATGATTTATCCAGAAAAGAATTAAAAAATTGGAATGATTACGTAGATAAAGAAAGCGGTCCAACAAATCAAAAATTACCAAGTTACGCGCATGCTGTTGGGGCAATTTATAGAAATTCAAACCCATCAGATATTGCTGTAACAGCTGCTGGAGGATTGGTGGGAGAAGTAGTTCAAGTTTGGAGGCCAAAAGAACTAAATACTCATGAAACAGAGTGGGGTTTTAGTTGTATGAGTTATGAAATATCTGGAGCTTTAGGAATTAAGATGGCCAATCCAGATAAAGAAGTAATTACATTTGTTGGAGATGGATCTTACCTACTTTACAATTCTGATATTTATAGTTCTGTGATAACAGATAACAAATTAATTATCATTGTTTGCGATAATGGAGGTCACGCAGTTATTAATAGATTACAACTTTATAAAGGAGGTAAAGAATTTAATTGCTTATTAAAATCATCTAAGACACCTAACTTAGTACCAGTAGATTTCGCCTCACATGCTAAAAGTATGGGAGCTAATGGTGAACATGTGAACTCAATAAATGAATTAGAAAATGCATTTAAAAGAGCAAAAAAATCAAAAAAAACATACGTTATTAGCATACATACTGATGGCTACCAATGGTTAGAGGGATCAGCTTATTGGGAAAGCCCTACTTTATCTATCCCAACAACAGAAGAAAATAAAAAAGCCTTAAAAGAACATTTGGAAGGTAAGAAAAAACAAAGAAAAGGTGTATAAGCTTTTTTATGAAAAAAGTTTTCAATGTTGGTTTAATTGGCTGCGGTCATATTGCCGAAACATACTTCAGAGCACATAATTATTTTAATAATTTTAAAATCATCAAATGTGCAGATATTAATTTTGATGCAGCTCAAAAATGCGCAAAGAATTTTAATATAAAAGCAATATCTGTTAATCAACTATTAAAAGATAAAGAAATTGACATTGTCCTTAATTTAACTATCCCTAAGGCACATTATATAATAGCAAAAAAAGCTCTCTTAAATGGAAAACATGTTTATTCCGAAAAACCATTGGCTACTTTATTTAAAGATGGAAAAAAATTAATAAAATTAGCCAAACAAAAAAAACTTTTCGTTGGCAATGCACCTGATACTTTTCTTGGTGGAGGAAATCAAAAAGCTAGAGAATTAGTTGATAAAAAAATTATAGGAAAAATAAAATTTGGCAATGCTATATTTGCCTATCCAGGTATTCAATCTTATCATCCAAATCCTGAACCTTGGTTCGCTAAGAATGAGGGTGGTCCAGTAATCGATATGGGGCCCTATTATTTAACTGCTTTAGTCAATCTTTTAGGGCCTGCAAAAAATGTTTTTAGTCAATCACTTCAAAATACATCCAAAAGAGTTATTGGGATTGGTCCAAAAAAAGGAAGAGTCATCAAGGTTGAGTGTCCAACTACATATTTTTCTACAATTAAATTTAAAAATGGCACTATTATAAGATTAACTTTATCTTTTGATGTGATTTCCCACTTACGTAATCATATTGAGCTTTACGGAGAGAAAGGTTCTATGGTCGTTCCAGATCCAAATATGTTTGGGGGCTCTGTTCTAATAAGTCAAAAAATGAATAGCAGTTGGAAAAGTTTTAAAACTAATAAAACAACATTAGGAAAGATTAATATAAAAACACAAAGTTCTAGAGCAAATGAATCACCAACAAATGCAAACTATAGAGGAGCTGGATTAGCAGAGATGGTAAATGCAATTAAAAATAAAAAAAAACATAGGTGTAATGAAGATTTAGCATTACATGTTTTAAACATCATTGATGCTATTCATAAATCTGCTAAAATAAAAAAAATAATAAAAATAAAAATTAATTGTAACAAACCAAAGTTTTTTACAAAAAAAGAAATAAATTCGATAACTAAATAAAATTTTGTCTACTTAAAATTGCTGCACCTCTTACACCGCTTGCATCACCAAATTTTGGTTTTAGAAATACTGTTTTAAGGTTAGGCTCATTAATTAATTTTGCACTCATTATTTTAATTTCATCTAAAAAATCTATTTCATTTGAAATACCACCACCAAAAACAATAGCATCAGGATCTAAAGTTGTAATAATTGTTATTAAACATCTTGAAAGTACATCTTTATAATTGCTGATAAATTCAAATTCATCATTATTTTTTTTTCTATATCCTGAAAAAATCTCTTTAGCGCTTAAATGTTTATTAAATTTTTCTTTGAATCTTCTTTCAATGGATTTTCCCGATAAATAACCCTCTATACGGTTATTAAAATTATCAATTTTACCTGACTCTAGATTTGGCACATTAAATAATGGAGTATGATTAAGACTCCATTCGCCTCCTAATCCATTGGCTCCTTGAATAATCTTTTTGTTTATTACCAATCCCCCGCCGCAACCGGATCCAAGTATAATACCAAATACAGTTTCGTAATTGCTAGCTGAACCATCGAAAGACTCTGAGAAACAAAAACAATTAGCATCGTTATCAGTCAATATATTATTTTTCAGATTTATCTTTAAATCTTTTATCAAATTTTTTGAATTTAACCATAAAGAATTATGTGCATTTTTAATTAAACCACTAGTTTTATCAACTGAACCAGGATGACAAATGCCAACATTAAAGTTTTTATTATTACTATCAAGTTGTTTAACAATATTTTCTATTGATAAAAGTGTTTTTTTATAATCTAAAGGAGTTGATATTCTTTCTCTTTTAATTTCCTTATTATTATTATCTAGTAAAACAAATTCAATTTTTGTTGCTCCTAAATCAATACCAATTTGCATTTTAAGTTGAAGATCTATTCATTTCTTGAAGTTCTACCTCTAGTTTGTTTAATTCTTCTCCACCTGCCATCATACTAAGAAGTTTCTCTCTTGAAATATCTTTTTTTTCATAAGTTCCCAAACTTTTACCTCTATTTAATACAGTAAAATTATTTCCAACTGGATAAGCATGATGAACGTTATGTGTAATTAAAATTACAGCTAGACCTTGTGATGCTGCTTTGACAATATATTTTAGAACAACGGATGCTTGATGAACTCCTAATGCTGAAGTCGGTTCGTCTAATACTAGTACTTTTGCTCCAAAATAAATTGCTCGGCTTATTGCAAGACACTGCCTTTCGCCTCCAGACATAGTACCGACCGCCTGAGATGGATCTCTTACATCAATACCTATTTGACCCATTCTTTCTGCTGCAATTTTATTAGCTTTTTCAATATCAAATACTTTAAATAAAGGAGGACCCTTTATAGGTTCTCTGCCCATAAAAAAATTTCTTGTAACACTCATTAAGGAAACTAGAGCTAAGTCTTGGTAAACAGTAGCTATACCCATATCCAATGCATCTTTTGGACTGTCAAAAACTGTTTTCTTATTTTCAACTATGATTTCTCCTTCATCAGGTTTGTGAACTCCTGCTAAAGTTTTAATTAAAGTTGATTTTCCAGCTCCATTATCTCCTAAAAGACACATGATTTCTCCTTTTTTTAATTTCATAGTAACATTTTTAAGCGCTATGACTTTTCCAAAAAATTTACTGATATTATTAAACTGAACTAAATAGTCAGACATTACTTACTTTCTGTTACTTTTCTTCTTATATAATTATTAAATATAACTGCTATTAGCATCATCGCTCCTAAAAAGACTTTAAACCAGTCTGTATCTACATCCGTATAAAATATTCCCATTGAAACTGTACCAAATATTAAAGCCCCAAAAGCTGCTCCAATAGCTGAACCATAACCACCAGTTAATAAACAGCCTCCCACAACCGCAGCAGCAATAGCCTCTAGCTCTTTTAAAGTACCCCTCATTGTATCAGCAGATCCAGCGTCTAAAACCTGAATAGTAGCAAATATTGTTGCTGCTACCGCAGTGCCAATAAATAAACTTATCTTTACTCTACCAACGGGGACTCCAACATTGTTAGCTCCATTTTTATCTCCTCCAGATGCAAATATCCAATTACCATATCTGGTTTTCATCAAAATCCAGGTTGACATAATTGCCAAGGCAATAAACCATATCACTGACGGTGGAATTCCGGTAGCAAGTGGAGTCCCATCCGTTCTCAAAGCTATTAAATTCATTGAACCTAACCAAGTAAAAATCCACTTAAATGTGTCAGTTGCAAATATCCAAGCCAACGGATCGTCTTCAATTAAAACCCTTAAACCGGGTACTTGAGTACGACCAGTGATTAATCTTGTTATAGCCAGTGTAGCTCCTCTCAAGATAAAGAGCATTGCCAGAGTAACAATAAAAGATGGCAATCCAGTTCTAACAACTAAAATTCCATTAAAATACCCAACAACAACAGCCATAGAAAAAGCAAATATAATACTCATCCACAAAGGCCATCCCCAATAAATTGCAGGTATCGCAATACAAATTCCTGCAAAACCTATCATCGAGCCAATTGATAGATCAAACTCACCACCTATCATTAACATTGCAGCAGCTATCGCAATAATTCCTAGATTTGCAGAAACATCTAAAAAATTTAAAATTCCATAGGCACTAAACATCCCAGTATCACCAGCAACTATACCAAAAAAAATAAAAACTAATAACGCTCCACCAAGAGCACCTAATTCAGGTCTATTTAATAATAATCTTAGTTTTGAAACTCTTTTAAGTCTATCATCCTGATTAAAATCAGTTTTATCTTGAATACTTTTAGACTTCGTTGACATAATTAAAAAATTAAAAAAAAGGCCTAGTGAAATATCACTAGGCCCTCTTTATATATTTTTTTATCTATAACCTTGAGCAGCCCATTTAATTACACTCTTAGCGTTTTGAGGTGTAACAAAACCTGGTCCTGTCATAACTACACCAGCGGGCATAGTTCCATATCTAATATATTGAGTAAAGATGGCTATAGGTAAATAACCTTGTAAGTACTGTTGTTGGTCAATTAAGAACTCAACTTTTCCAGCAGCAGCAGCCTTAAGCATACCTGGTGACATATCAAATGTACCTAGTTTTACACTTCCGACTTTACCAGCTGATTCTAATGCTTTAAGAGCAGCTTCACCTGCTAGTCCAGCTCCTAGAGTAAGGATAGTATCATATCCTCCGCCTAATTTAGCAGCCACAGCTTTTTGAATTTCAGTTGGGTCATTTGATGTTCCTAAAATATCTACAGATCCACCAAAACCTTTTTTGAAACCAGCACATCTTCTATCTAGAGCAACGTTTCCAACCTCGTGGTTAACACAAAGTGCTTTTTTACCACCAGAAGCTTTCATTTTTTGTCCGCCACCCACTCCTGCTTCAAACTCTGTTTGGCCTACGTGAGCACTAATTCCTAGTTTCATGTAGTCGTCTGAACCTGAATTCATAGAGATAACTGGAATACCAGCAGATATTGCAGCTTTTACAGATTTACCTAAAGCAGCAGCATCTGGCAAAGTTATTACAATTCCTTTTGGTTTTTGAGAAACGGCGTTATCAATTAATTTTGACATTTCTACCATGTCAAATGTCGCTGGAGCAGTATATTTGCAAGATACTTTCATATCCTTACAAGCTTTATCAACTCCATTTTTTGCAACAGACCAGAAAGGGTCATTTGCTTGTCCATGAGAAACAACAATAATATCTACTGCTAAAGCAGTTACAGACATCATTGCCCAACTCAAAAGAGCAGCAATCGTTAAGTATACTTTTTTCATAATTATTTCCCTCATTTGTTTGTTAATTTTTGGCAATTAAAACAAAAAATTAATAAAAATTCAAAAAGAAAAAAAAAAATTACAACTTGTGGTAGTTGTATTTACTTTAATTTTATTACTCTTTTTTGTTTTAAAGATTGATATGCAGCATTTGCGATTTTTAAGGCAAAATAACCATCCTCAAATGTTGACCTAGGTTTAATTCCTTTTTTATGCAAAGCAATCAATCCATTTAACTGAAGATCATAAGCCGCTTTGTATCTTTCGATAAAAAAATTTAGAAAAGGTTTTTGTGAATGAGACTTATTGGAGTCAAATATTTCTGTTGCATTTATTTTTTGATTACCAGATAGAAGCATTCCCTTTTTACCAAACAATTCAACTCTTTGATCATAACCAAAGGCGCAATGTCTAGAATTAATTATGACACATATAACTCCTTTCTTTGATTTCATTGTTACAGTGGCTAATTCATAATCTTTAATTTTATTATAAAAATATTCAAATGAGCTTGCGGTTGAGTAAATATCTTTAATTTCATCATTTCCCAAATAATATCGACATAAATCAAAATCATGAATCATCATATCTCTAAAAATACCTCCAGAAGATTTCAAATACGACTTAGATGGAGGAGCTGGATCTCTACTTATAATAATAATCTTTTCTAACCTGCCAATTTTATTATTGTCTAAATCTTTTTTTATAGAATGATGTCCAGGGTCATATCTTCGATTGAAACCTAATTGAATTCTTGAATTATGTCTTTTTACATTTTTAAAAGATTTAATAATCTTTTTAATATTCAAATCTAAAGGTTTTTCACAAAATATAGTCTTCTTATATTTCATGCCATGCTCTATAAATTTTATATGTGTATTTGTTGGGCTTGAAATAAAAATAATATCAACATTTTTATCTAAAAAAATCTTTTTATAGTTTTTTACAATCTTACATTTATAAAGTTTTTTTGCTTTTTTTCTTAATTTAATCAATTTTTCATGAACATATAAAAGATTTAAACTTTTATTTTTATTGATATTTTGAGCATGCATCTGCCCTATTCTTCCAAATCCAAAAAGTGCTACATTAATCATAAATTATTTTGTAACTTTATAATATTTATTATATAATTATAATTACTTTCTTAAAATTATGTCGATAAAATTAGGTATAGCACCAATAGCATGGAGTAATGATGATATGCCAGAATTAGGAGGCAATACATCATTAGAGCAATGTTTACATGAGGCTAGTTCTGCAGGTTTTACAGGAATTGAGTCTGGTGGAAAATTTCCTATGAATTCTGAGGAACTTCTTCCAAAACTTCAAAAAGAAAACCTTAAATTATGTTCAGGATGGTACGGAGCACAGCTTCTTAAAAGAACTCCTAAAGAGGAGTTTAAACTCATGCAAGAACAATTAAAACTATTTAAAGATTGTAATGCACCGTGTTTAGTTTTTGCAGAGGTAACAGATTCTATACAAGGAGATCCAAATACACCATTATCAAAAAGACCTAAATTATCACATGAAGATTGGAAAAAGTTTACTTATTCAATAAATGAATTAAGCAAAATGTTGATGGATGAAAATATGCCATTAGCCTATCATCATCATATGGGAACAGTGATTGAAACAGAGGAAGATACCACAAGACTTATTGAAAACACAAAAGATACTGTAAAATTATTAATTGATACTGGCCACATGCTTTTTGCACAAGGAAACTCATTAAAATTAGTAGAAAAATTTCATGAACGAATAGTGCATGTTCATTGCAAAGACATCAGGAAAAATGTATTAGAACAGTCAAAAAAAAATGACTCAACATTTAGACAAGCTTTTTTAGACGGCGCATTTACAGTTCCAGGGGATGGTTGCATTGACTATGTGCCATTTTTAAAAACTTTAAATAAAAAAAATTATTCAGGATGGTTGGTAGTTGAAGCTGAACAAGACCCCGCTAAAGCAAATCCATTTGAGTATGCTAAAATTGGATATAAATATTTAAACAAAACTGCTAAAGATTGTGGTTTCGAAATTATCAGTTAACGATAAACAGAAACTAACTCGTTATTTCCCGCCGCAACACATGGAGATTTAATACAAGTTCCTATAATCCATTCTGAACCCGATTCTGGCTCAAAATTATATGATGAAACGAAAATTATTCCCTTATCTGTTGATTGACCTGCTTTACCTTCAGCTTGTATTCTAGGATCTTGAGAGGGCTGTATTAAAGGTTTTTCGATAGCATACGGATTTTTTAAACTTATATTAGATACAACATAATCAACAATTTTAGAAGATGTCCAGGAAGAATTGCATTTCTCTCCCCAAGAAGTAATTCCATCACTTTTTGAGTTACAATTATTTACCTCACCATTAATAAAATCTACAACTAATTTATGATTATATTTAATATCATTTGCATTTTGCATGACCTCAGATCTCGTTGTTGCAGTCCACATTAGCATTACAACAATGTAAGTTATTGAACTTAGCACCAAAATTTCTAAAGGACCAAAATTTTTAAATTTTCTACTTATATTTATCATAATTTCACAATCATTGATTTATCGATTTTATTTGCAAAAAAATCAACAATATTTTTTGTAGCTTCCACAGACATTCTTGATTTACATTCATTTGTAAAAGTTGCTGTATGAGGACTTAGTAAAATTTTTTTGTTTTTAAGTATAGGATTTTTAATGTCTATAGGTTCTTGTTGAAAAACATCTAAACCAGCACCAAAAATTACATTTTCTTTCAATCCTTTATCTAAATCAATTTCATTTACTATTCCACCTCTAGCAGTATTTATTAAAATTGAATTTTTTTTCATCAGTTTTAGTTTTGATGAATCAATAAGGTTTTGAGTTTTTTCGTTTAATGGAACGTGTAAAGATATATAGTCACAAGTTTTAAGTCCATCCTCAAGGTTATCAATTTTTCTACCTCCATGTTTTTCTATAATTTCTTTCTTTACAAAAGGATCATAAATATTAACTTTCATCTCAAAGCCCTTACATCTTTTTATTAAACTTTGACCAATTCTACCGAATCCAACAATCAATATTTCTTTATTAAATAATTCTAATGTAATTATTGATGATGAGTTTTTTTTAAAATTTCCTTTTCTTACTTCATCATCATATTTATTAATACCTTTGGATATGGAAAGCATCATATAGATTACATGTTCAGCAACAGCTACAGCATTTGCGGTAGAAGTAATAAGTAAAGTGATGTTTCTTTTTTTTATATAATTTAAATCAACATTATCGTAACCAACACCATGTCTTGAGATTACTTTTAAATTTTTACAATGTGATAATATTTTTTCATTAAGTTTGGATACTCTTAACGTACAAGCATCAAATTCCGGTAATTTTTTTATCAGATTTTCTTCAGAGGTGTTTTCAATTAGTTCGAACTGATAATTAGAATTTTGATTTAGAAAATCTAAGCCGTCTTGATGTATTTTTTCTATTATAGCAACTTTGTACATAGTTAGTGGCGGTCCCAAGGGGAATCGAACCCCTCTTTCATGGATGAAAACCATGTGTCCTAACCGATAGACGATGGGACCGTATTTTTGATTGTCTTATTAACAGAAATATCGTCTATAATAAACTCTACATTTTTCTCACCTTTCCAATCATTTAATGATAATTTTCCAACTAAGTTAAGAAATTTATTGTTTTTATTGAGTAAATACTGACCGATTTGATTGTTTGTAACATTAAATGCAATAGTTTTTAAGTTAGATCCATCCTTGCTTTCTAATATCGATTTAACATGATTTTCACCTACTATGAATGATTTAATAACTTTCATATCTTCAATAATAAATTTTGGCTCAGGATTACCAGACCCAAAGGGTGATAAAATATTCACTTTATTAAAAAAATCTATATTAAGAGCAGAAGGTGAAATTTGTGAATCTATATATAACTTTTTTTCAATTAAATTTATATTTTTAAATAATTTAATTTTAGTAAATACAAATTCTTTAAATGATTCTAACTTTGAAATATCTAGAGAAACCCCCCCAGCCATTTTATGACCGCCTCCTTTTAATAATATTTTTTTATGAACTGCTGACAAAATCACTGATCCAATATCAAAACCAACAATTGATCTGGCTGAACCTTTACCAATTTTTTTTTCTGTCGTGATTATAATTACTGGTTTATTGTACATATCTTTTATTCTTGAGGCAACAATTCCTATCACTCCCTCATGCCAGTTTTTACCTTCTAGTATTATTGCGGGTTCATTTTTATTTATTATTTTGTTATTAATTATTTCGTTAAGAAGTTTTTTTTCTAAATTTTTCCTCTGTGAGTTATACATATTTAAATCGGTAGCAATTTTATACACCTCTGATGAATTTATATTTAATAACAAATTGGCTCCATGACTGCATTTTCCTACTCGACCTCCAGCATTTATTCTGGGTCCCAATACATAACCTAAATGATAAGTGGTTGGAGTAGAACGTATTTCACATATATCAATTAATGTTTTTAATCCTAAATTTTTTCTTAATTTAATTATCTCTAAACCTTGTTTAACAAGAGCTCTATTTAAACCAATTAATGGAACAACATCGCATACAGTACCGATTGAAACAAGATCTAAAAAATTGAGTAAATTAGGTTCAACTATATTATTTTCTAAAAACCAATTTTTTTCTCTCAATCTTTTGTTTAGAGCTACTAAAAATAAAAAAGTTACACCTGCTGCACATAAGTAATTTAATTGAGATTTATCATCTAATCTATTTGGATTAACAATAGAGTATGCTTTTGGAAGTGTAACGTCCGATTGGTGATGATCTAAAACGATTACATCTGTTTTGTTTACATTGGCAAAATTGATTGGATCATAAGATACTGTGCCGCAATCAACTGTAAATATTAATTTAACATTGTTTTTAATAAATTTTTCAAAAGTTTTTAAATTTGGACCGTAACCTTCGGTTTTTCTATCTGGTATATAAATTTCATAAGGATGGTTTATTAATTTAAAATAATTACCAAGCATTGCTGTAGAGGATGCTCCATCAACATCGTAATCTCCAAATATAGCTACTTTACTTTTTTTTAATATTGTATCGTAAGATTTCATAACTGCTTTATCCATATCTTTAAGAATATTTGGATTAGGCAACATATTTTTTATCGAAGGATTCATAAATAATTTAATTTGATTTTTATCTATCTTCCTTATTGCTAAAAGTTTTGATGTTATTTCATCTAAATAGTAATTTTCCTTTATAAATTTTAAATAATTATAATCGAAATCTTTTAAAATCCATTTTTTTCCAGTGAGTGAAACGGAATTCATTTTTTTAAAGAATTTGTTATTTTTTTTTTTATTTTTTTATCTTTATGTAAGGCATAAGTTGATGCTAAAAAATAATCTTTTTCTAACTTAATACCATTAAGAATTTTTCCATCAGTTATCGCTGTTGCACAAAAAATTACGTCACCTTTAATCAGTTCATCAATATTGAATTTTTTTTGAGGATTATTTATTCCCATTTTTTTTGCTCTTTCATTTTCCTTTTCATTTTTTAAAACTAATCTTGTTTGAATTTGTCCTCCTAAGCAAGATAATGCTGCTGCCGCTAAAACTCCCTCTGGGGCGCCACCAACACCCATATAAATATCTATTGGCGATTTCTCGTCACAAACTGCCATAGCTCCGTATACGTCTCCATCTGAAATAAATTCAATTTTAACTCCAATTCTTTTAAGATCATTTATTATTTTATCGTGCCTGGGTCTTTTTAAAACACATGCTGTTATTTCACTTTTTTTTTATTTTGAGCTTTAGATAAAAGCTCAATATTTGTTTCAACAGTGTTGTCTAGGTCTAAAAGATTATTCGGTAAATTTGATCCTATTGCAATTTTTTCCATGTAAGTATCTGGGGCAGAGAATATATTTTTCTTTTCTGCAACTGCAATCATAGAGAATGAATTTGGTAAATTATTTGCTACAAAATTTGTTCCTTCTAACGGATCTAGAGCGATATCTAAATTTTGACCTGTATTTGTTCCTATTTTCTCACCTATATAAAGCATAGGAGCATGGTCCATTTCGCCTTCGCCAATCACAACTTCCCCTGCCATTTCAATTTTATTTAATTCTTTTCTCATCTCATCAACAGCACCTTTATCAGCGAGCTGTTTATCCCCTTTACCAACATGCTTATAAGCTCCATATGCCGCGCGCTCTGTAACTTTAATGAATTTATTAAGGTAAATTGGATCTATCGACATTAATCATTTTCTATTCTTATTAATTTCGGTTTTCCAATAATATATTCTTTTTTTTCTAATTTTTTAAGAGTTTTTGTTAATAAGTCATTTTTACATTTGTGAGTAATAATGACTATCGATGAGCTTAACTTGTTAGAATTAGGATCTTGAATAAGTCTCTTTATGGATACTTTGTTCTGGGAACATATATTTGTAATATTTGATAGAACGCCATGTTTATCTTTAACATCTAATTTAATATAAGCTGAAAAAATTCTATTAGTTATGTCATCAGAAATAAGTTTTTTTCTTTGTTTTCTTGAAATTGAAAAAGGATATTTTATATTTCCCCTTAAAATTGAAGAGATATCAGAAATTAAAGCTGAAGTAGTAGCTTGAGGTCCGGCACCTTCACCTTGTATTGTGCTTTGTCCTACCGGATTACCATCAACTATAACAGCATTTAAAACACCGTCTATACTTGCTATATAAGAGGATTTCTTTACTAAAGACGGGTGTACTCTTTGACAGATTTTATTATTTATTAATTCAGCCACACCAAGAAGTTTAATTTTGTATCCTAGTTTATTAGCATTAATGATATCTGTTTTGTCTATAAATTTAATCCCTTCAATATGAATGTTATTATTTAGAAATGAACTAAAACATAAAGAGGACAATATTCTTAATTTTGAAGCTACATCATCTCCACTTATATCAGAATTAGGATTAGTCTCAGCATATCCAAGTTCTTGAGCTTTTTTTAAAGCTTTCTTAAACGATAATTTTTCTTTATACATTGAAGATAAAATATAGTTACTGGTTCCATTTAATATACCTTGTACTTTTGATATTTTATTGGCTATTAAACCCTCTTTAAGGGATCGTATAATTGGTACACCACCACAAACCGCTGCCTCGTATTCTAAATTAACATTATTTTTTTCTGCAATTTTTGATAGTTGATCACCATATTTAGCAATTAATGCTTTATTTGCAGTAACAACATGTTTTTTGTTCTTTAAAGCATTAAAAACTAATTTTTTGGCAGCACCCTCTGCTCCGCCAATCAATTCAACAATTATATCAACTTTTTTAGATGTCGATGCATCTAAATAATTTGGGAGCCATTTTGATTTAGGAATTTTAATTCCTCTTTTTTTTTTTAAAATTTTTTGCAGATAAGAATATAATATTGGGTTTTGAATTATTTTTTTTTTCTAATTGTTTTATATTTTTATTGAGAAATTTATACAGATAAGATCCAATATTTCCAAGACCAACAATAGCTATATTCATTTTGCTTTTTTTCATAATCAATCTAGGGATGTTATATCTGGAAATTTATTTTCTTTACTTTTTTTTAATATAAATTTTGATATATTTTCAATATCGCATTTCTCTATTACTTTACATATATCAACTTGATTTTTATTTTGTGAAAATTTTGTTTCGTTTATTTTCTTTTCTTTAGTAGTTTTAGTTTTTTTATTAGTCATTTTCAAATTTATTTTCTCTTTTTTTTGAAGATTTTTTATTTCATCTTTAATAATTTTTTTTTCACCGCTACTTAATATTTTTAACTTTTTTTCATTTTTATTTATATTAGCTTTAGATAGTTTTATAGATTTATCTTTCTCATTTGTTTTTGTTAGATTGTATTTTGCTAAATCTTGATATTTATAACTTTTTTTTTCTAATACTCTAACCTCTAATGTTAAATTATCTTTAAAATATCGCTCTGCCTCATGATTATTAACACACTCATGATCACCACAAACTAAAACTGATTTTGTTTTTTTTGCACAACTAATTAATAATAAGAAAACTAATATATACTTCATTTTAGGCCCGATGTTTCTCTAAAATTAAATAAAATATTCATATTTTGTATTGCTTGCCCAGATGCGCCTTTAATTAAATTATCAATAGCAGAAAATATTATTATTTTATTTTTGAGTCTACTTTGACAGATTGAAATTTCACAATTATTTGTATTAATAACATCACCAGAACCTATCTCTGCGTTAATTTTCTTTATTTTAATAAATTTATCTTTTTTATAATAATTTTTCATTTCCATTAAAATTCTTTTTGCAGAAATATTTTTATTAGTTTCTACATAAATTGTGGAAAGCATTCCTCTAAAAGTTGGAATTAGATGAGGATTAAAGGTAAATTTAACTTTTGATTTAATTGATTTATGAAATTGTTGCTCCAACTCAGATATGTGCCTATGATTTTTTACTGCATACGCATATGTAGATTGATAAAAATTCTTATGTTTAAATTTATTTAAATAATTCTTACCGGCCCCAGAATATCCAGATTTAGAGTCAATGGTAATATTATTTTTTTTTATTAATTTTTTTTTTTAGAAGAGGAATCAGGGGGATTTGAATAGATGTTGGGTAGCATCCAGGATTAGATATAATTCTGTATTTCTTTAAATTCTTCTTTTCTAATTCAGATATTGAATAAATTGATTTATTTATTAAATCTTTTGCTAAATGATTATTTTTATAATATTTTTTGTAATTATAATAATTTGATAATCTAAAATCTGCAGAAAGATCAATAAATTTTAAATTTGGATACTTATAATATTTTGCCTTTATTATTCTTTGTGCTTCTCTATTGGGTAAAGATAAGAAAATTAAATTTAATATATCATAATTAATACTTGAAACTCTTGATATCTTAGGAAGTTTTTTCTTAATTCTTTTGTCAAATAATTGAATTTTTTTACCTATATTTTTTTGTGCAGACAAATATAAAATTTTTACATTTGGATGCTTAGATAATAACTTTATTAAATCTAAGCCAACATATCCAGTGGCACCTATTACAGCAATTTTAATAACTTTTTTTGACATAAAAAACTTATATCACTGAAATTAAAAATATTAAATTTAAATGATTTATCTCTTTGAAAATTGAAAGCTTCTTCTTGCTTTTCGATGACCGTATTTTTTTCTTTCGACAACTCTTGAGTCTCTAGTGGTTAATTTTTCTTTTTTTAAGGTTTTTTTTAGTGTTTCGTCTTGTAGAATTAAAGCTCTTGAAATACCAAGTATTATGGCACCTGCTTGACCAGATAAACCTCCACCATTAACAGAGCACTTAACATCGTAGTTCTTTAAAACATTTGATATTTCTAAAGGGCGCGTAACTATTAATTGATGAACTGGTCTTTTAAAATAATTAATCATTTTTTTTCCATTAACATAAATATTACCTGAGCCTTTTTTTAACCAAACCTTCGCAACTGCATTTTTTCTTCTTCCTGTAGCATATTTACTATCTTTAAAATCTATTTTAATTTTATTTGTTGTTATTTCTTCAGATAAATTCATTATTATAATTTGTTACTCCTATTCAATGAACCAAAGTCGATTATTTTTGGTTTTTGATTATCGTGAGGATGTTTTTCCCCTTTATATATTTTTAACTTCGTTAATTGTTTTTTTGATAATGGACCACCTGGTAACATTCTTTTTACTGCTAGTTTTAAAATTTCTGAAGATTTATTTCTTTCTTTATAAATACTAGGCGTTGTTACTTTAATTCCACCTGGATAACCAGTGTGTCTGTAATATTTTTTATTTACCATTTTTTTTCCAGTAAATTTTATTTTATCTATATTGGTAACTATTACAAAATCACCATTATCAAGATGATTGTTGAATGTAGATTTATTTTTTCCTCTTAAAATTTTTGATATATAAGCAGCCAGTCTTCCAACAACTAGGTTTTCTGCATTAACTATATACCAGTCATTTTTTAGTTCTTTTTTTTTTGCAAAAGGCGTCATATAAATTATGGCGATAATTACTAATAAATATTACTAAAGTCAAATAATTTAAAACTATACTAAAACTGTAATTAGCGAGTATTATAACCATAAACCACTCTTATAAAACTCAAAAATAATATTACTCCAACTAACTGATGAGCAGAGGCAAAATATATATTTACGCCACTTATTAATGTAAAAACTCCTATAAGTGCTTGTATAAATAAAATTATAAGAAATATAGAATAGTACTTAATGAATAAAAATCTATTTTTTTTAAATAGAAAAAAACCATAAATAATAGAAGATAAAAAAACAACATAAGCCAATAACCTGTGGTAAAATTGTACTAAACTTCTATCATTGAAATCTAATATTTGCTTCCAACTATTAAATAACAAATCATCTGGATAGAAGTTATTATTCATTAGAGGCCATGTATTATATATTTTACCAGCATCTAAACCGGAAACAAAAGCACCAAATATTATTTGCAACAAAATAAGTATAAATAGGAAAAAAAATAATTTATTTTTTAAAAATATGATCAAACTTTTATTTTTATCCAGAATAATATTTAAGTAATTCCAATATATAAGACCCATTATAAAAAAAGCAGTAATTAAATGAATAGATAGTCTGTAATGGCTAACTGTAACCTCATTAGATAAACCACTTACAACCATATACCAACCTATTATACCTTGAAATAGTATTAAAAAAAAAATTAAATAAAAGTTTAATAAATAATTTTTATTTATTATTTTTCTAAAAGTAAAATATATAAGTGGAAAAATATAAATTAAACCAATTAACCTTCCTAAAAATCTATGAAAATATTCCCAATAATAAATAACTTTAAATTCATCAATAGTCATATTAGAGTTTAAAATTGTAAATTGTGTTGTTTTTTTATATAGTAAAAAGTATTCATTCCATTTTTGATCACCGAAAGGAGGTAAGACTCCACTAAAAAGTTCCCATTCGGTTATAGATAAACCAGAGTCAGTTAATCTGGTTAGGCCGCCAACCAAAATCATCAAAAAAATTAAAAATATTGAAGTTTTTAACCATAATTCGAAATGTTTTTTATGAATAGAATTATTTAAAATCATAATTTAATATATATTATATTATAATTTTCAAAATTATAATTATGTCGCGATGAATAAAAAATTAAATAAAATAAGAGTGAAATTGGATAGTTTGGATAACTTGATGTTAAACATTATAGCAAAAAGAACTAAGCTTATTGATAATGTTATAAAAATTAAAACATATAAAAAAGATATAGTTGATAAATCACGAATTAAAAAAATATTGTCTAATATTAAAAAAAAATCAAAATCAAAAAAAATCGACATTATTTTAACTAAAAAAATATGGTCCTCTATGATTAAAGCCTATATCGATTACGAGTTTAGAAAATTTAAAAAATAATTATTTACTATGTGGCGGAAGTTTTTTTTCTACAAAAAACTCATGTTTTCTTGTGTTTGGGTTATATTTTTTAATTTTTAATTTATTCTTAGCTTTCTCACCTTTAGTCGGTTTTTTTGCGTAGTAAATAAAAGCGCTATCATGTTTTGATTCTGGAACCATTCGAACTTTTATATGAGTTTTTTTAGCCATCTTTTTTGATTTGTTTAATTTTATTCAATAATTTTTTTGCTTTATTTTTAAAATTCATTTTTAGATAAGCATTTTTTACACTGGAAGAGTTGTAATCGTCAAGCTTTTTAAATTCTTTTAATATAGATTGAGCTCCTTTTATAGATAAACCTTTATCCTTTAATAAAAATCTAATTAATCTTATAGTTTCAAGATTATTTCTATCATATAGCCTTCTATTGCCATCAAGTCTTTTAGCTTTAATTTTGGAGAATTTTTTTTCCCAAAATCTAATAGCGTGTGTAGTTATTTTTTCATTATTTTTTAATTCAGAATTAATAGTCTTAACAATTTCAGATATAGAAAATAGATACTGAGAATTGTTTTTATATTTCATTATTAATTCCTTTTAAAAATTCTTTTGAAGCCTTAAAGGATATTGTTTTTCTCTCTGGAATAATATACTCAACCTTATTTTTAGGGTTTCGACCAATTCTCTTAGATTTATTCAATATCTTAAATGTACCAAAATTATTAACATTGATTATGTTTTCCCTTATTAGTTCCGAAATTATTATATTTATCAAGTCTTCTATAATCTTCTTGGAATACTTAGCGGAAAGTCCCGTATTCTGACTAATAAAATATGAAATATCCTTTTTGGTAATCTTGTTAGGTATTCTCTCCATTCAAATGCTTAAGGTTATTTTTAACTTGATCAATTAATTTTCCTTTAACAATTTTATAACACAAATCAATTGAATAATAAAAACCTAGCGAGTCTGTAGCACCGTGGCTTTTAACGACAGGTCCATTGAGGCCTAGAAATATTGCGCCATTGAATTTTCTAGGATCTAATTTTTTTTTAAATTTTTTTAAACTAAAATAAGAAAACAATATTGAAAATTTAGATAACAAACTTTCTTTGAGAGCAATTTTTAAATTATCGGTTATAAATTTTGCTGTACCTTCGGCAGTTTTTAAAGCAACGTTACCGGTAAAGCCGTCTGTTACTATAACATTTGATGAGCCAGCTGTAATTTTATTTCCTTCAATATAACCATTAAAAATAAAATCTCCATTTTGACTTATATTTTTCAAATTACTATAAGCTTTTTTCAATATTTCAGTGCCTTTTATTTCTTCAGACCCGATATTTAATAAAGCTACTTTAGGTGTCTCATTGGGAAATAAAGATTTGTACAAAGCTGATCCCATCTCGGAAAATTCAACTAAATTATTTTCATTGCAATCAATGTTTGCTCCTAAATCTAGAACAACATTCATACCGTTTTTATTAGGCCATAATCCAGCTAAAGCAGGTTTATTAACTTTATTGATCATTTTTAATATCATTCTTGATGCAACTAATAAAACTCCGGTGTTTCCAGCAGAGAGTGATATATCTGCACCTGTCTCATTTTGTGCGCTTATGGATTTCCACATACTACTATTTCTAGAACTTTTAATAGCTGTAAGTGGTGTTTCATTATCAGAAACTACTGTCGTTGTATGAAATATTTTATAATATGATTGGGAAATTTTGTTTTTTCTAATTTCCTTTAAGATCTTATTTTCGTCGCCAAATATATGGAATATAAAATCTTTTGCTTTATTATTTTTTTCAACAAATAATTTTACACCTTGAATATTTTTTTCAGGTGCATTTTCTCCACCCATTGCGTCAATAGCAATTGTTATATTTTTCATTATTAATTAGATGTCTAATATTTTTTTACCTTTGTAAAAACCTGACTTTAAGTCAATATGATGGGACAATCTGTATTCACCACTTTTTTTATCCTCGATAACATTTGCTGCTGTTATCTTGTGATGAGATCTTCTTTTGTTTCTTCTAGAAACTGATGTTTTACGTTTTGGAACAGCCATATTAATTATTATAATTTATATCTCCTCTTATAATAGATTCAGGATCTAAATCAAAACAAAATTTATGAAAGGTATTAAAATAAACCCCAATTTCTTCTAAATTTTCATTTAAATTAAGGTTTAAACTCTTAAAGTATTTATTGAGGATCTCATTGTTAAACTCAAAATTTTCATTATTTTTATGATTAATTTTAAGCAAAATATCATAGAAATATCTATTAAACATTTTCATTTTCTTGTTTACATTTACATCACCCATGCCTTGTTCTCTTAAATCATATTCAATGTTATTAAAAATTGAATCATATGTATCCTGATCAAAGGTTTTTTTATGTTTGTATTTAAAAATATTAAGAATTATTGAAAAATGAAAAAAAATTAATAAAAGTCTTGTATCAAATGTATCTTTAAATTTAAATTTTTCGTAAAATAAAATATTTCGTGATATTTGTAAAAGAGTATTATATAAACTATTAGTATGTTTTTTTTTAGAATTAAAAATCATAAATATCTTATATATTTACTAGTATATTTGCTTTTATTTAGCAACTGTCAATTAAAACCTCCTAAAGATGTACATGGTATAAATTTTATTAAAAAAAGATACGAGATGGTAAACGTAAATAAAGACAATAAAAACGATGTAATAAAAATCCTTGGTAGGCCGCACATTATAGATGCAGAAAATATAGAGAAGTGGTTTTATCTAGAAAGAGTTTTAACACGAGACAGGGTATATAAAATTAATAAAAAAAAACTTATAGCAAACAATGTAGTTGAGTTCTCTTTTGATAAATATGGTATCATAAAATCGAAAAAATTTTACACCGAGGAAAATATGAATGAAATTAAATTCTCTAAAACTGTTACTGAAAATAATGTGACTTCAAGGAGTTTTATAGCTAACTTTTTACAAAGCGTTAAGCAAAAAATGTATAAAGGAATTGGAAACTAATTTAATGAGCTATAACAGATAATAAAAGTAATGCGACTATATTTGTTATTTTTATCATAGGATTTACAGCTGGTCCCGCTGTGTCTTTGTAAGGGTCTCCAACGGTATCTCCAGTGACTGCTGCTTTATGTGCTTCTGAACCTTTTCCACCATAGTTACCATCTTCAATATATTTTTTTGCATTATCCCACGCTCCGCCACCTGCGGTCATTGAAATTGCCACAAATAAACCTGTTATAATAACTCCTAGTAACATAGCGCCTAAAGCTGATAATGCTGCGACCTTACCTCCAATAAAAAGAATAAATAAGTAAACAATAATCGGGGATAGAACAGGCAACAAAGAAGGTATTACCATCTCTTTAATTGCTGCTTTAGTTAATAAATCCACTAATTTACCATAATCAGGTTTTCTTTTACCCTTCATAATTCCTGGAATTTTTTTAAACTGTCTTCTTACTTCCAATACAACTGCGCCTCCCGCTCTTCCAACAGCTTGCATTCCCATTGATCCGAATAAATATGGCAATAGCCCACCAATTAATAAACCTATTACAACAAAAGGATTTGATAAATCAAAACTTACCACTAACCCATTAAGAGAAGAAGTAGGGTCGTTCGCATAATATTTTATGTCTTCTGTGTAAGCAGCAAAAAGAACTAGTGCTCCTAAACCAGCCGATCCTATAGCGTAACCTTTCGTTACGGCCTTAGTGGTATTTCCAACTGCGTCTAAGGCGTCAGTAGTTTTTCTGACATTTTTTGGTAGTTTCGACATTTCGGCAATTCCACCAGCATTGTCTGTCACTGGCCCATAAGCATCAAGAGCGACAACCATTCCTGTTAATGCTAACATTGATGTTACTGCGATTGCAATTCCATATAGACCAGCCAAATAGTTTGTAAAGAGAATTCCAGCAACAATTATTATTGCAGGTATTGCCGTTGCTTCTAAAGAAATTGCTAAACCTTGAATTACATTCGTACCATGTCCTGTTGTAGAGGATTGTGCAACGCTTTTTACAGGCCTGAAATTAGTGCCTGTGTAATATTCAGTAATCCAGATAATGAGACCGGTGATAACAAGACCTGAAACAGCACACATATATAAATCAAATCCATTAAAACTTATATCATTAGCTACGTAAGTCTTATTTAATCCTATAGTGCTATCAGTAATGGGATACAAGATGATTAGCGATAGAATTGCTGTGGCTATAAATCCCTTATATAAAGCTCCCATTATATTTTTGCTTTTACCAAGTCTTACAAACCATGTTCCGATTATTGAGGTAATTATACATGAGCCCCCGATAGCGAGCGGATAAATCATCATTGATAAATTATTAGGAAAAAATATTGAGGCTAAAACCATAGTTGCAACGATTGTTACAGCATAAGTTTCAAATAAATCAGCAGCCATACCAGCACAATCTCCAACATTATCTCCAACGTTGTCAGCTATAACAGCGGGATTTCTTGGGTCATCTTCTGGAATACCGGCTTCTACTTTTCCAACTAAATCGGCTCCAACATCTGCTCCTTTTGTAAAAATTCCCCCCCCTAACCTTGCAAAAATTGAAATTAAAGATGCACCAAATCCTAAGGCAACTAGAGCATTAATTATTTCCCTGCTTTCTACTTTTAAATTTATTAGAGTAATGTAATAAAGTGAAATTGCTAAAAGCGCTAAACCTGCTACTAATAATCCTGTAATAGCTCCAGATTTAAATGCAATTGATAAACCAGCTTGAAGACTTTTTCTAGAAGCCTCTGCAGTTCTTACATTAGCTTCAACAGATATTAACATCCCAACATATCCAGCTAAACCAGATAAAGTCGCTCCAATTAAATAACCAATACCTACTAAAAAACTAAAAAAATAACTAACAATAATTAATACAACTATTCCGACAATTGCTATTGTTTTGTATTGTCGATTTAAATATGCTTTAGCTCCAATTTGAATAGCTTGAGCAATTTCTTGCATCTTTGCATTTCCGGGGCTAGCTTTTAATATTTGTCCAGAAAGTAAATAACTGTAAGCTACAGCCAAAATTCCTGTAAAAACAATTAAATATAATAATTCAAAAGATTCATTCATACTTCTAAAGATGTGATAAATGCCAAATAAAAATATAAAAGGCAAGTAAAATATATAAATATAATTAGTAAAAATTACTTTAATTATTGATCTTTTCTTAAAATATTTGCAATTTTATCTAATATTGCATTTAGGTATCTGATTTGAGTTTTTTCTAAAAAAAATTCAGATGTTTTTATATATTCACTTATGATTACTTTTTTTGGATTATTATGTTTGAATAATAACTCGAAAACTGCAGCAAATATTATTATTTTCAATATTTTATCTGTTTTTTTAAGATCAATATCACTTTTTAGATGGGTATTTATTGTTTCTTCAATAAAATCTCTTCTCTCAATAGTTCCTTCTGTGACATCTTTGATAAATTTTTTAAATTGGCTTTTAGAATAAAGAATTTGTTCATCTGGATTCATTAAATGACCATATATTTTTTGAATAATTCTCACTCGTGGACTTGAATTATTTTTAGTTCTCTGTGAAATCATTATTTTATAGGATTTAATACATCAAGAACTGCTTCAACAGCTTCTTTGCCTTTAATTTTTCTTTGATCAACCTGTTTAGCATTTAAACATGTTAAAACAGCATTTCCAATAGGCTTTTTATTAGATATTGCAATTTCCATTAAACCACTAGTGATTGCTTGAGAGATTAAATTAAAATTTGGTGTTTCGCCTTTTATTATAATGCCTAATGCAATAAATCCGTCAAATTTTTTTATATTTCTTGCAATACATACGGGTATTTCAAAAGAACCTCTCACAGAGATTGTGGTAAAATTAATTTTTTTTCTTTTTAAAATTAATGAAGCTGATTTTAATAAGTTTAAAGTATTATTATACCTTGATCTTACAATTAATATCTTTGGTTTTCTTTTCATTTTATTATCTCCTGCTTAGTAATTTTTATTCCATAACCATTTAATCCGATAATACGTTTTTTTGTTCTTGATACTAATATCATTTTTTTAATTTTTAAATCTTTGATAATTTGGGCTCCAATTCCATAATATCTTAATATATTATTGTTTTGTGGTATATTTTTATTAGATAAATTATTTTTGATTAAAATTAATGCGAAATTATTGAATTTTTTAAGATATTTTAACGATCTTTTAAATATTTTGTTATTAGTTTTAAAAATATTGTTTCCAATATTAGTTGAAATAACTCTTACTCTTACAGTTTTATTTTGTTTGAACTCACCTCTTGTGATGACATAATTTATCGCTCCATCTAATTTATTTCTAAAGATATTTAAATTAAATAAACCAAAATTTTTTATATTAATTTTTTTTTTTTGTGATGTTGTAAACAAGTCTCTCATTTTTAAGCCTATGAGATATTAGATCTTCAATTTTACCAATTTTAAGTTTATGTTTTTTTGCAAATATTGATAAGTCTTTAAATCTTGCCATTGTGCCATCTTCATTCATAACTTCGCAGATAACAGCACTTGGGTTTATTTTTGCTAATTTTGATATATCTATTGAAGCCTCTGTATGGCCTGCTCTTTCTAGGACACCCCCCGGTTTGCCAATCAGTGGAAACACATGACCAGGTGATACCAAATTTTTTTTTTGTTGAGTTTTTTTTAATTGCAATCTTAATTGTTTTTGCACGATCTTTTGCAGATATTCCAGTTGAAATACCTTCTTTAGCTTCAATAGATACCGTGAATGCAGTTTGGTTTCTTGATTTATTTATAGACGACATCAAAGGTAAATTTAATTTTTTAACTTTTTGTTGAGTAAGCGCTAAACAAATTAAACCTCTTCCATTTTTTGCCATAAAATTAATTGCTTTAGAATTACATTTTGATCCTGGAATTACTAAATCACCTTCATTTTCTCGATTCTTGTCGTCAACCAATATAAACATCTTTCCTTTTTTAGCATCTTTTATAATTTCGTTAATAGGTGCTATTTTATTTTTCATAAATGATTTGTAAGTTTTAATAAATATTTACTAAAAATATCAAATTCTACGTTTACTAAAGAATTTTTTTTCAATTTCACTAAATTGGTAAGCTTTAAAGTGTGAGGAATTATAGAAATTTGAAAACCAGATTTGGTAACTTTTGATATTGTTAAAGAAACTCCATTTATTGAAATAGAACCTTTTTCTATTAAGTAAATTAGATATTTGCGATTTAAAATAAAATCAACAATCCATGACTTATCTATTATTTTAATACTTTTAACAGTTGCAGTTGTATCCACATGACCTTGTACATAGTGCCCTGAAACTTTATTGCCAAAATTTAAAGATTTTTCAATATTAAGGTATTTACCAACACGAGCATATTTAAAATTAGATCTTTTTAAAGTTTCTTTAGATAAGTAAAACAAAAAACTATTCTTTAATATTTTAATTAAGGTTAAACAAACACCATCAACACAAACAGACTCACCGACATCAGATTTAATAAATTTTATTTTGGATTCTATTTCTAATATTAAACTTCCAACTACATATTTTGAACTTTTTTTTATGTTTTTGATTTTTCCAAGATTATAAATAATTCCATTAAACATTTTTAAGTTTTACTTTATACAAAATATCATCGTTTAGAAAAACATTTATTTTGTCACTTTTATTTATTTTAATTTTTTCAATTAGGCTTCTTGTAGTGTTGTTATAGCCATTTTTATTCAGTTTTTTAGGAGATTTAAAAATGTACAGATTATTTATAAAATTGTGTTTTAGTAAAAAATTTAAAAAAATCAATCCAGTTTCTGACAAAATTCTTGAATACCCCCTTTTTTTTAAAAATATTAAAACTTTTTCAAAAAACTTAATATAATTTTCACTTTTTATAACTTTGATAAAAACGCCTTTCTTTTTTAATAACTTAATCTTTTTAATTTTTTTAGAGTCAGTAAATATAATAATTTTTCTTTTTTTTATATTAAAGAGTCGTAGATTTTCTTTAATTTTTAATTTTTTATCAATTATAACTAAATCTGGGCTTTTGTTTTCAAGTCCCTTAATTCTGCAATTAAGTAAAGAATTATCCTTATTAATTGATTTTGATGTAGATATAATACAGTCATAAATTGATCTAAGATATTGCACACGTTGTCTAGATTGAAAATTTGTTATGTTTTTTCTTTTTTTATCAATTGAATAATTATCCATGGACAATGCAATTTTTGCGTCTAATAAAGGATTGTTTTTTGAATGTTTTAAAATATAACTCTCATAAAAATTGTTACCCTTTTTTTTATTAATCAATTCTTTAACTAAAATTTTATATTTAGTGAGTTTTTTTTTGGATTTCTTCTTTGATCGTAAATCTTCATCATAAATTGAAAAAAAAATTTTTTTAATTTTTTTGTTTCTTATTATATTAATACATGGTTTAGTTTTACCAAAATGAGAACATGGTTCTAATGTTGTATATAAATTTGAATTAATAAAATTAATATTTTTATTTAATGCATTAAACTCAGCGTGTGGCCTTCCATTAAACGATGTGTATCCTGAGGATAAAACTGATCCGTTTTTTTCAACTATACAACCAACTGATGGATTTGAACCAGTGGAGCCAAGATTAATTTTAGCTTTTTCAAATGCGAGATTAATAAAATATTTATCTAGATTTTTAAATTTATTTTTGCGGTTTACCATCCAATTTTTCAATATATTCGCCAAATTCTTCTACTTCTTTAAAATTTGTGTATACTGAAGCGAATCTAACGTAGGCAATTTTGTCTAATTCTTTTAAATTTTCCATAACTTTTTTGCCAATTACATTAGATTGAATTTCAGACTGACCCATTTCTTCTAATTCTCTTGAGATTTTTGTTACATGTCTTTCTATTGTATTTGAATCAATTGGTCTTTTTTTAAGTGCTGTAAAAAGAGACTTAGCAAGTTTTTCTCGGTCAAAAGGTACTCTACGACCATTTTTTTTGATTACAGACAGTTCCCTGAATTGCACTCTTTCAAAAGTTGTAAATCTTTGACCTCCGTTACAAGTACAAAATCTTCTTCTTCTAATAGCAGATCCGTCTTCACACGGTCTTGAGTCAACGACTGAAGTATCTTTTTCTCTACAAAATGGACATATCATAGTAAAATATTATTATTAGGCACTATATATAGGAAAAGTATTACAAAGATCAACGATCTCTTTTTTAACCTGTTCCTCTGTCTTTGAATTATCCGAAGTATCTTTAGATAAACCTTTAATAACTTTAGTAATAAGATCTGCCACTAATTTAAATTCTTTTTCTTTAAACCCTCTTGTAGTACATGCTGGTGTACCAAGTCTTATTCCGGATGTAATCATTGGACTTTGTGTGTCAAAAGGTATTCCGTTTTTATTGCATGTTATGTTAGCTCTACCAAGACTTTCTTCTGCGCTCTTACCAGTTACATTATATGGTCTTAAATCTACTAGCATTAGATGGGTATCGGTACCGCCCGAAAAAATCTTAAAATTATTTTTAATTAATTTATCAGATAATGCTTTTGCATTATTTATGACCTGTTTAGTATATGTTTTAAAACTAGAATTTAAAGCTTCTTTAAAACAAACTGCTTTTGCAGCAATAACATGCATTAAAGGACCTCCTTGAAGTCCTGGAAACATAGCTCTATTAAATTTTTTAATCAAATCTTCATTATTCGTAAGTATAATTCCACCTCTTGGGCCTCTCAAAACCTTATGAGTAGTAGAAGTTACAACATCGGCATATTCAACTGGATTCGGATAAGCGCCTCCTGCAACTAAACCAGAAAAATGTGCCATATCAACTAACAAGTAGGCATTAACTTTATCGGCAATATTTCTGAATTTTTTAAAATCAATAATTCTTGAGTAAGCGCTTCCACCAGCAATTAATAGTTTTGGTTTATTTTCTACAGCTAATTTTTCAACTTTTTCGTAATCAATTAAACCAGTATCTTTATTTACATCGTAATGGATTGCATTAAACCATTTTCCTGATTGAGCAGGTTTAGCTCCATGAGTTAAGTGACCTCCGGAATTTAAACTCATAGCCAGAGTTGTTTCTCCTGGTTTAATTAAAGCAAGGTAAACCCCTCCATTAGCTTGGGCACCTGAATGAGGTTGAACATTTGCAAATTTGCAATTAAATAATTTTTTTGCACGTTCTATGGCTAATTTTTCTGCTTCATCAACAAATTCACATCCGCCATAATATCTTTTTCCAGGATAACCCTCGGCATATTTATTTGTCAAAACTGAACCTTGAGCTTCTAGGACAGCTTTTGATACAATATTTTCTGAAGCTATAAGTTCAATATGATTTTTTTGTCTATTGTACTCTTTGTTAATTGAATTAAAAATTTCTTTATCTGAAAATTTTAGATTATCTTCGAAGAAAGGATTTATTAAATCTGTAAATTTTTTTAAAGTTGACATTATATTTTTTTTACTCTCCTTTGATGCCTACCACCCTCAAATTTTGTCTCGAGGAAAATGGTTACAATTTTTACTATATCATTTTTTTTTATTAATCTTGCACCTAAACATAATATATTAGCATTATTATGTGATCTAGACAAATATGTCGATCTTTTATTAAAGCAAACTGCTGCTCTAGCACCTTTAATTTTATTGGCTGAAATCGCCATTCCTGTGCCTGAGCCACAAACCAATATACCAAAATCACTTTTTTTTAATTTTAGCCTATTTGCAACTTTTTTGGCATAATCAGGATAGTCTACTGATTTATCATTATTTGGTCCAAGATCAATTAAAGAAATTTTATTCTTATATAGAAAGTTTTTTATATACTCTTTTGTTTTATATCCCGCATGATCAGAAGAAATACAAATTTTTTTTTTATCAATTTCAAACTAGTTAAAACGGTTTTCTAACATGCAAGCTACAATATGGATTCTATCTTGCTCGCCGCCATTGAAAAAATTATGATACCTTGTATTGTTTGTGATCCATACTTTTCCATCAGCAGGCATATGTTTTGCTATATCTTCTATTACCATTCTACAGCCTGGATTTGTAATAATCGGTATATGCAATCTTGGTTCGGGATCTTTGTGCCAACTTAAAGTAGACCTTGGTTGTTTGAGTAGTATTCTTACTCGACCAATTTTAAATTTTGATCTAAGTTTTTTATAAACTTCCTCAAAATATGTATTTTTAAATTCCTTAAGTAACTCAGTATATTTTTCCTCATGAATAGGTTTGTCCCTAGAAACCTCTTTTCCCGTTTCATCGGGTTTAGTCCAATAAACGCCTCTTACATTGTGTCCCTTGATTGAATCATCATCTCCAGGTATTTTGTTTAATGGAATTGCTGCAAAATTAGTAATTCCTAAAGTTTGATATTTTGCATTTTTAATTACATCATTAAAAGCAGATCTAAGCTTTACGATATCAAATTTTAAATTAGGAACTTGATAAAAATCATTAGAGATTGGGCTATTTGACATATTTTATAAATTAAATCACTTTAATAATTTATTATAATATTATATTTGTCGCATTAAACAATATTAAAGTTATTATAAATGAAGATTTTAGGAAACTACCCAACCACGAGATTGCGAAGAGTTCGCAACACTAATTGGATCAGACGACTCGTAAGTGAAAACGATTTATCTGTTAACGATTTAATATTACCAATTTTTTTAACAGAGGGAAAAAACAAAATTGAAAATATAAATAATATGCCCGGAATAAAAAGATACTCTGTTGATAAACTAAATATTGTTTTAAAAAAATGTAATAAATATAAGATACCTATGGTTGCACTATTTCCATACACGCAAAAACAAAAAAGAGATCCAATGGGTAAAGAAGCGCTTAATGAAAATAATTTAGTATGTAAGGCTATAAGATTTATTAAAAATAATTTTCCAAATACGGGAATTATGTGTGATGTAGCTTTAGATCCTTATACTTCACACGGTCATGATGGAGTTTTAAAAAATAATGATATTGACAATGATGAAACTTTAAAAATTTTATCAAAACAAGCATTAGTACAGGCAAAAGCAGGATGCGATGTGATTGCTCCATCTGATATGATGGACGGAAGGATTGGATTAATTAGAAAAAAACTTGATAAATTTAATTATAAAGACACTAAAATTTTATCATATGCTGTTAAGTATGCCTCAAATTTTTATGGTCCTTTCAGAGATGCAGTGGGATCAAGGAAAATTTTGAAGGGAGATAAAAAAACTTATCAAATGGATTTTAGAAATTCTGATGAAGCTTTAAGAGAAGTTGGATTGGATATAAAAGAAGGTGCAGATTTTATAATGGTAAAACCTGGTCTACCATATTTAGATATTATTAGGATAATAAAAGATAAATTTAAAATTCCAGTATTCTCATATCAGGTATCAGGCGAATATAGTCTTTTAAAGAATGGTATTAAAAAAAAAATCATAAGTGATGATGCGGTAAAGGAAAGTCTTATTTCACTTAAAAGAGCTGGGTCCTCTGCAATAGTTACCTATTTCGCTTTAGAAATTGCAGAAAAATTAAAGAAATTTAAGTAAAATATTTTTCCAACAAAAGTCGAGGTCTTGGTAGTTTAAGGTTATTATGATTAAAAAATTTTTCGATTAATATGTTTTTTGTAAACTCTAAAGATTTTTTAATAAGATTATTTGACAATTTTTTAGGTATTTCTTTGGTAATTAAAAAACTTGGAATTTCATAAGGTATATTATCGATTTTTATATTGACTAAATTATCCCCACTTAAATTATTAAGTTGATACTTTTCGAGTTCCATTCCGTATCCCAATTCCTTAATTAAATTCAACTCCCAAAAAACATATAAAATCATCCATTGATCTATATCTAGCTGATCAAAGAGTTCGCTTAAAGATTTATATATAACTTGATTTTTTTGAGACTCAGGCAATAAAGCATTTAGCAAAGTAGTTATACAAATAATTAATGTAGTTCTTTTTTTGTCATCAAAATATTTTGCTGAAATGGGTTCAATTATTTCTGTTTTAAAATATCCTATCTTATTAGGATTTTTTGATGTATTAATTAAATGAATCTTATTTCCTATCTGTAAAAAATTTTTAATTTTTCTTGAATTTCCACCATAAACAATCCCACTAACTTTTCCATGTAAATTTGTGAATACATTTATTATAGATGCATTTTCCCTAAATTTATTTTTAGATAATAAATATCCTTCACTTTCCCAGTTCATATATTTTTAATGTCATTTAATAAATTTTTAGCAGCGTTTTGTTGAGCAGATTTTTTTGAATTACCAAAACCAACATACGTTTTTGACTCTTTTATCTGAACAGAAGCTTTAAAATTTGGATTATGATGTGGACCAGAAATCTTTTTAAGCTTATATTTGGGCAATAATTTAAATTTTTTTAAACTATACTCTTGTAAAGTCGTTTTAGAATCTATAATTGCTCTCTTTGATGATTGAAGATTAATTTCCCAGTGTTTCATAATAAATTTTTCAACAACAACAAAACCTAAATTTAAATAAATAGCACCAATTATTGCTTCTAAGCAATCGCTTAATATTTTATCATCTGATCTTTTGAGATTTTTAAAACTTTCACCCAAGTTCATGAATTTTTTTAAATCTAATTTTTTTGCTATCGATGCACATGTTTGTCTATTAACTAAATTTGAAAATTTTTTATCAATAATACCCTCGGATTCTTTTGGATAAGTATCAAGAAGTTTCTTGCTAATTACTAATGCTAAAACTCTGTCACCAAGAAATTCAAGTTTTTCATAATTTTCTAATGAATTGTAGCTTTTATGTGTCAAAGCTTTTTCAAGAATATTTACATCTTTAAATTTTATTCCAAGAATATTTTCTAGTTTAGAGAATTTAGTTATTTTCATAATGATTTAAAAAATCTTTTAAATCTAAATGAATTATCCCAATTCCAAAACTTTAAAACACTTCCCTTTAGAGTATCGTTTGAAAAAAAAATATATTTTGCCTTCCCCACTAGATTTAAATTATTTACATATCCAACACTTGATAAAAATCGACTATCTTTGGAACAATCTCTGTTATCCCCCATAAGAAAATAATGATTTTTTGGCACTGTATATTTATCGCTATTTTGCAAAGTGCCATTTTTATTATAGGCTGCTAAATATTTTATACCATTGGGGAGTGTTTCCTCATAAATAATGTTTTCTAATTCATAAGATCCACATCTTACAATATAATCTTTTTTTATCTCTTTTCTTATAATTTTTTTTTTATTAATAAATATTTCACCATTTATAAATTGTATTTCATCTCCTGGTAAACCTATAAGTCTTTTAATGTAATCTGTTCTATTGTCAGCTGGTGTTTTAAAAACTACCATATCGCCTTGTATAGGTTCCATTCTAATTAAACGATTATTCGATAAAAAAAATGGGCTAAACGGAAAAGAGTGTTTACTGTAACCATATGAAATTTTTGAAACAAATATTCTATCTCCGACAAGTAAATTTGGTTCCATTGACGAAGAGGGTATATAAAAAGGTTGTATGATTAAAGATCTTATCAAAATTGCAATGATCAAAGCATAAAAAATAGTTTTGAAATTTTCTATTATTTTTAGTCTGATTTTTTTATTTATCATTTAGATATAACAACAAAAGCAATAGCATAATTGCTTTCATCAGATAATGATAAAAATACTTTAGTATTTTTTTTTAAGAATTTATTCACAGTTTTTAAACTTTTTCCTTTCAAATTTATATATGGTTTACCAATTTTGTTATTTAATATCTCTATCTCATTAAAGCTTAAGCCATGAGCTATACCGGTGCCCAAGGCTTTGGAAAAAGACTCTTTTGCTGCAAATCTTTTAGCAAGGCAATTATACTTTGTTTTTTTTTTAGAGCAAAAACTTATTTCTTTTTTGGAAAATACCCTTAATAGAAAACTTTTATTTTTTTTTATTATATTAGATAATCTATTGATTTTGACGATATCTGTGCCTATTCCATGTAATTTCATTTATTAATAATTTGTTTAAATTTTTTAATAGTATTATTTATACCTTCAAAAATAGACTCCCCGATTAAGAAATGACCAATATTAAATTCTTTAATGTTTTTGATTTTTGATAATATTTTACCTGACTTATAGGTTATGCCATGACCTGCGTGTATTTCAATATCTATAGATGTGCCATAGTCAACTGCTTTTTTGATTTTATTGAATTCTTTGCTGTAATTTTTTTTTAGATTTATTAACCTACATATTTTACCAGTATGTAACTCGACACAGTCTGCATTAAAATAAAACTTAGCTAACTTAATATCTTTTATTTTTGGTTCAATAAATAGACTGATCCTTGAACCATTTTTTTTTAAACTTGAAATAATCTTTTTTAAGAAAGTCTTATTATATTGTAAATTTAAGCCTCCTTCGGTTGTAATTTCTTTCCTTTTTTCAGGTACAAAACAAATATAGTGAGGTTTGTATTTCATTGCTATCTTAAACATCTCTTGTGTTGCTGCAATTTCAAGATTTATAGGAATTTTACTTTTTCTTTTAATGTTCTTTAAATCGTTATCTTTAATGTGCCTTCTATCCTCTCTTAAATGTATTGTAACGGAATCTGCTCCATTTTTTTTTGCAAAAAAAGCCGCTTTTAAAGGATCTGGATATGTTTCACCTCTTGCATTTCTAACAGTTGCAACATGATCAATATTTACACCCAATCTTCTTTTTCTCATTAAAGATTTCTACTTCCAGGTTTTATAGCTTTAATTTTATTTAATTCTTCAGGAAGATTATTTGATTCATACGTTGGAATATCAATTTTAATTTGTGAAATAATATTTTCTTTAATAAGTGATTTGCCTTGAGATCTGTCAATTAAACAAGCAAATCCAACAATTGAAGAATTTGTTTTTTTTATAAGCTCTGAACATTCTAAACTAGATTTACCTGTTGTAATTACATCTTCAACAATAAGAACCTTTGAATTTTTTTTTATTTGAAAATTTCTCCTTAGAGTAAATAAATTATTTACCCTCTCAGAAAAAATTGTTTCTTTTTCTAAAATTTTACCAATTTCATATCCTACAATTATTCCACCCATTGCTGGTGAGAGGATTAAGTCAATATTAGATACGGAGTCTTTAATTTTTTCTGCCAAAGAATTACAAAATTTTGCTGCATATTTTGGTTTACTCATCAATTTGGCGCATTGAATGTATTTGGTGCTGTGTAATCCAGAGGATAATATAAAATGACCCTCTACAAGGGCGTCAGTTTCCTTTAAAATTTTCAAAGATTCTTCGTAAGAAAGCATTTTTTTTCTGTTTATGTCTAACAATTTTAAAATTTAAATTTTTTTGTTTAATTTGACTTATCAAGTTTGTAAATTTTTTCAAATCATTTATTTGTAAATCAAATGAAAATTGAAGAAAATCCTGTTTTTTTTTTTAATAATTCAACATTTATAATATTTCCTTTATTTAATCCAATCAATGTACTGATATCTCCTAAAACACCGGGTTTATGCGGTAAGTCCACAATCAAAGTTGAGTGATAAACTTTTTTACTTTCTTCCTTAGTTTCATAAGATCGATCCTGCCAATATTTTCTAATAGATGCTCTGGCCTTTCCGGTTTTAGATGAAGATAGCCAATGTAAAGAAGGTGAAACTTTTTTGGAATTTAAAATTTGAACTAAATCGCCATTTTTAAGTTCTGTTTGTAAAGGAGACTCGCGTCCATTTATTTTACACCCTACTGCTGTATCTCCGATCTTAGTATGTACAGCATAAGCAAAATCAATTGCGGTTCCTGCTTTCGGCAATTTTATGACTGCTCCTTTTGGAGTAAAGCAGAAAACGTTATCTTGAAACATTTGCAATTTTGTAAATTCATAATAATGTTCCGGGCTATTACCTGTTTCTATAATTTCAACTAGATCTCTTAACCAGTCATACTCTTTCCAAGATAATTCAGAAAATTTTTCTGAAGATTTATATTTCCAATGTGAAGCTACCCCCCGTTCAGCAAATTCATGCATTTCATGATTTCTAATTTGAATTTCAATTCGTTGTCTATGAGGACCAATAACAGCTGTATGAATTGATTTATATCCATTTATTTTTGGTGTTGAAATATAATCTTTAAATCTTCCCGGTATAGCCGAATATTCAGAATGAAAAATACCTAATGTTTTGTAACAATCGTCAATACTATTTACAATAATTCTGAAACCAACAATATCTGTGAATTGTTCAAGAGAAATTTTTTTATTTTGTATTTTTCTCCATATTGAAAAGGGAGTTTTTTCTCTACCAGCTATCTGAGCATAAATTCCTTTTTTATTAAGTAAATTTATTAAATCAGCAGATATAATTTTAAAACTATCTTCTCTATTATTTTTAATGAATTTTAACCTTTCTTGAATTAAATCTCTTGCTTTTTTATTTAAAATTTCAAAAGAAAGATCTTCTAGCTCATCCCTAATTCTATTCATTCCCATTCTATCAGCTAGAGGAGCATAAATTTCCATGGTTTCTTTAGCAATTTTTTTGTTTTTTTTCTTTTGATTTAAATGCATTAATCGTTCTCATGTTGTGTAATCTATCGGCAATTTTAACTAAAAGAACTCTAATGTCTTTTGAGGTTGCTAAAATAAGTTTTCTAAAATTTTCTGCTCTGGAATTATCTACAGCTTTATTTTCTAAAGCTGATATTTTTGTTACGCCGTCAACTAAGTCAGCAACTTCTTTGCCAAATTCTTTTAGTACTGACTGATATGTCGCCTCAGTATCCTCTATCGTATCATGCAACAAACCTGTTACTATTGTTGCACTGTCTAATTTAAGATCGCTTAATATATTTGCTACAGCTAAAGGATGAATAACAAAAGGGTCACCTGATTTTCTTTTTTGATTTTTATGAGCATTCATTGCAAAATCAAATGCTTTATTTAATGAATCTGAGTTTAAAAATCTATTATAAGATTTAATTTTGCTTATTAATTCAATATTACTAATCATAACTAAATTATATCATTTTTGAGCAATTTTGTAATCTGAATACGTAAATTTAAATTTAACTCTGATATTAATTTATTTATTTTCTTACTAGTTATTGGATGTTTCCAGTTAGGATTTATATCTCTCATTGGATATAGGACAAAATTTCTCTTATGGAGCTTTGGATGAGGAATAGTAAGAAACTTTGACTTAATGATAATTCCATTAAAATCAATAATATCAATATCACATACCCGTGGAGAATTTATGACTCTTTTTATCCTACCAATTTTTTTTTCAATAAGTTTAACTTTCTTTAATAAAATCTCAGGTGTGTATTCACATTTAATTAAAACACTAATATTTAAAAACTTTGGAAAATTTAGATTAGGATACGAAGGTGTTTCATAAATATTGGACACTTTTAAAATTCTTATTTTTTCATTTTTAAGTTCCTTAATTGCATATTTTATGTTGTCTTTCCTGCTTCCTATTCTAGAATTTAAATTTGATCCAATATTAAGATAGATCATTTCTGTCTATCTCTGAAAATTTTAGCTTTTTCTCTATACCAGTCTCTTTTCTTTTTAACCTGTCTTTTATCATAAAGTTTTTTTCCTTTTGCTACAGCAATTTGAACTTTTGCTTTACCTTTTGAAAAATAAAGTTTAGTCGGGACTAGTGTTAAACCTTCTTGGTTTATTCTTCCTATCAATTTATTTATTTCTCTTTTTTTTAATAGTAACTTTCTGTCTCCTCTTGGGTCATGGTTATTATAAGATGATTGTTTATAAAGTGGTATATGCGAATTAATTAGGTAAATTTCCCCGTTTTTGTCTAAGGCAAAAGACTCTGAAATGTTTGCTTTGCCATCTCGTAAAGATTTTACTTCTGAACCTTTTAAGCAAATTCCCGCTTCAAGTAATTCTTTAAAAAAATAATTAAAGCTTGCTTTTCTATTCAAGCAAATGATTTTTTGACCAGTTAACCTATTCTTGCTCATTAAAGTAATTTTGCAACTTTAAGTGCCTTTTCAACTTCGGTTTTCGTGCTCTCCATAATCTCAACCAAAGGGAGTCTAACATTAGGCGGTGATAAATTTAATAATGATGCTGCGTATTTTACTGGTGATGGGTTGCTTTCAATAAATAGAGCTTTATGAAGAGGTGTAAGCAATTTATTTAATTCAATGGCTCTAATTTGATTTTTATTTTCCTTTAAATTGAGAGAACAAGATTGAAATTCAGAGCACATTTTTGCAGCAATGTTTGCTGTTACACTAATACAACCAGAGCCACCTCTTTTATTAAATTCTAAAGCATTATGATCCTCTCCTGTCAATTGTAAAAAATCTTTACCCATATACTTTATTGACTGAACAACTCGATCTAAATTTCCAGTAGCATCCTTAACACCTATAATATTTTTTAATTCAAATAATTTACTCATAGTCTCAACTGACATATCGATAACTGACCTCGATGGAATATTGTAAATAATAATTGGAATACCAACATTGTCATTAATTTTTTTATAATGTTGATATAAACCTTCTTGTGTAGGTTTATTGTAGTATGGCGTAACTATTAACAAACCATCTGATTTTGCTTTTTCAGCATATTTTGATAATTCAATTGCTTCTTCTGTGGAGTTAGAGCCTGTACCAGCTATCACTGGTATTTTACCCTTGCACTCTTTGACTGCTATCTCTATTACCTTCTTGTGTTCATTATGAGATAAAGTTGGCGACTCGCCCGTTGTTCCAGCTGGAACTATTCCGTTTGTTCCATTTTGAATGTGATGATGAATTAAATTAGCATAATTAGCTTCATCTAATTGGTCTTTTTTAAAAGGAGTGATTAATGCTACGATTGAACCTTTGAACATAAATTAATATAAGATTATTTATAACCTATTTTTATGCTTATTCGATTAATTAGTCTAGCTATTTTATTGTTGTTAATAAATGTTAATCACATTGGTTTAGCTAATGATAAATTTATACTCCCTAAAGATAAACCTTCAGTTTTTAAAAAAATTGATAAAACTAAAACTGAAATTAAAAGTCCAATACCTCAAATTAAACCAATTATAAAAACAAAAGAAAATGCAAAAGTTAAAGAGAAGAAAATTGAAGAAAAAAAAGTAATAGAAAAAAAAGATGAAAAACTAAAATTAAAAGCTGAAAAAGACATTAAAAAGAGTAAATTTATTTTACCTCAAAAGAAACCTAAAACAATTAGGAAAATAACTGCATCAGTTAAGAAATCAAAATTTCTAAATCAAAAAGATTTTGAAAGAGCAAAAACAGCATTTAGTCAAATTAAATCAGGCAAAATAATTACAGGATATAAAACATCCAAAAAAATAAAGGATAAAGATTTTAAATTATTTGTACAATGGCTATATTTGATGAAAAGCTCAAACAACGCAACATTTTTAACATATGAAACTTTTATAAGAAATAATATGGATTTTCCAAGAATTGGAAGGTTGCAATATTTGGCTGAACAAAAAATTTATCTAAAAAATTCCTCGCCAAAATATATTATAAAATGGTTTGAAAAGTTTCCACCAGTTAGTGGAACTGGAAAATTAAAATTAGGAGAAGCATTTTTTGAACTAAAAGATATAAATAATGCTAAACAATTGATAAAAGAAGGTTGGGTAAATGCCGATCTAAGCAAGAGTTCACTTAGATTTTATCGAAAAAAGTTTAAATCAATATTAGATAGTGAGGATCATATCAAAAGAGCAGATTATTTAGCTTGGAACAAAAAGTACTGGGATCTAAAAAGAATGCTTGTTTATTTGCCGTCAGATTTTAAAGCTTTATATAATGCTAGACAAATATTAATGAGTAACTCTTATGGAGTTGATAATGCAATTGCAAAAGTTCCAGATAGATTTAAGAATGATATTGGACTTGAATACGATAGATTAAAGTGGAGAAATAGAAGAGGTAGATTAGAGTCTTCACTTCAAATACTCTACGATAATTCAAATAGATCTGAAGAGGAATTAGTAAGAGCAGACCTTTGGTGGAAGCAAAGAGAAAGTATAGTCAGAAGTTTAATTTACAAAAAAAGATATAAAACTGCATATAAGGTTGCTAGCGAACACTCTCTATCATCTGGGCCAGAATTTGCTGAAGCTGAATGGTTGGCGGGTTGGATAGCGCACTCATTTTTAAAATCACAAGAATATGCAATAAACCATTTTTTAAATTTTTACGATAATGTTAGTTATCCAATAAGTTTGGGTAGAGGCGCTTATTGGTTAGGAAAGTCATATCAGGAAACTGGTAATATAAAAAAGGCTGAAGAATATTTTAAACAAGGCTCTAAGTTTTTAACAACATACTACGGTCAACTTTGTTTTAAAGAAATAAATTACGGCAGTGAATTCACTTTAAGTGAGGATGCAACTTATTCCAAAGATTATGAAAAGGAATTTTTAAAAAATAAACTTGTTCGTATAATAAAAATTATGAAAGAACTTAATCACACAAAATATACTAAAGATGTTCTTAAACATTTGGCAAATTTAAATATAGATGAAGGAAGTGAAGTGCTTGCGGCAAAGTTAGCAACTGAAATAGAAAGATATGATTTTGCTATTCAAATTTCTAAGAAAGCCTCGTATGAAAAAAGATTTTATTTAAAATATAATTATCCGATTATTTCAACTCCAAGAGAAATTAATAATAAGTCTATGCCTCCTAGTGAAATGATTCATGCGATTATAAGACAAGAAAGTGAGTTCGACAGTAAAGCTAATAGTTATGCTGGTGCAAGAGGCATGATGCAATTAATGAAATACACTGCAAAGATTGTAGCTAAACAAGCAAAGCTTCCATACAGCATTAGTGGTTTGACTAATGATCCTATTTATAACATTAAATTAGGTTCTTATTATTTCAATGGTTTATTATCTGATTATAATGGAGTATATCCTTTCGCAATAGCAGCTTACAATGCGGGTCCTAATAGAGTGAAAACTTGGAGAAGAGTAAATGGCGATCCAAGTAAAAATCAATTAAGCTATATAGACTGGATAGAATTGATTAGATTTAAAGAAACTAGAAATTATGTCCAAAGAGTTTTAGAAAACGTTAATGTTTATAAATACATGATTAGTCAAGAACCAGTTAAAATTGAGGGATTTTTTAAATAACTGGCGGAAGAGGAGAGATTCGAACTCTCGGTACGATTTTACTCGTACGGTTAGTTAGCAACCAACTGGTTTAAACCGCTCACCTACTCTTCCAAGTTTACCAAG
>MDTB01188380.1_pt1 | contig 53345 bp, 51 predicted proteins | sample 811161 | NCBI WGS metagenome assembly MDTB01 (sample SAMN05326650, study PRJNA326480) | marine metagenome | isolation source: seawater | place: Mediterranean Sea | collected 2009
TCGAATCCCGTCGTCCCCGCTACACGGCCAGATAGCTCAGTCGGTAGAGCACTTGTCTGAAAAACAAGGGGTCGGCAGTTCGATTCTGCCTCTGGCCACTAATTAAATTATGAAATATTTATTTTTTTACTACGGTGAAATCCCCAAATATGTTGGGTTGACTCTAAACAATATTTTAAATATTGATAAAGATGCAGATATTTATTTAGCTACAGATCAAAAAATAGAAAGTAAAAATATAAGTATTTTGAATATTCAGCAAACAGATTTAGTTAGTAAACTAAACGATTTAAATAAAAATTTTGAAGAACTAAACATAAAGTCGGAGTCAAATCCACTTTGGGTTTCATCTTTATTAAGAATATATGCTCTAAAAGAATTGAAAAATTACTTTAATATTAACTCTTTTGTACATTTTGATACTGATGTTATTATTTATAAATCGTTTAGTGATATAAGTAAGATATATAATTTTAATAATTCCAATATATCAATTACACAGAACGACTTAATGAATCTAGTTTTTGGCTACAGCTTTTTTCCTAACAAAGAATCTGTTGATGATTTAGTAAATAAATTAGATAAAAACTTGTTAAATATTAAAACTCTTCAAAATATATATGCGAGAGGTCGTGAGATACCAGAGATGAGACATCTTGGAATATTGAATTTGATGTATCAAGATATGTTCAACATACTTCCGACTTTGCCGTATGAGAGTACAGGTTTGATTTTTGACCCAGCAGGCTATGGTCAATATCTTAATGGGACACATTTAAAAAGAGGAAACTATATTTTTAAGAGACGATGGATTTCTATAAACCATATCGTTGGGTCTGAACTAAAATCAAAAAGAATTCAATGCAAATTTAATGGAAATCCATACGTTATTTATCAAGGTGAGAAAACTGAACTTGCAAACTTACATATTCATTCCAAAAATATTTCAAAATTTTTACCCAAAAATCAAAAAAATTATATTACTTTATAATTTTTTATTTTGTCTTCCCAGTATTCTAATTGTGTCAGATATAAAAACTTTTTGTTTGTTTCTTCTACGTATATTTCATTCAGTTCATTCTTATCATAATTCAACAATTCTTCCCAGCTGTTCAAATAAATACCAGGTACTCCAAGGTCTTGCAAGTTTTTAGTAAAACTAGTTTTAATCATTATTGGTAAAGTATTGACAATTAATGCTTCCCAGATGCGGTGTGTGTCTGACCCATTACCTTCAGGTGAAATGACAAATTTTGTTTTTTTTAAATTTTCAAAATATTCTTCTGTATTACTATATATTTCAAAATTTAAATTTTTATGCAATGCTTCAAAAGCGGGTTGCCTTTTTAAATAATTTGTATATAAATTGAATGAAAATAAGATATCGTTTGTCTTAATTGAAGAATTTTTAAACCATTTTTTTCTTCCAAATTTCAACCTTCTCAAGTTTTCTACACCAATTGGTATGATAGAAATTTTTTCTCGATTATTTACTTCTAGATTTTGGGCAAACCAATGAATTATATTTTTATCAACATAGGAGTATTCATGATCGGTAATGTTTTTATCCGAGTTGTGTGTTATTAGTATGTATTCGACATTGATCTTAGGATGAAAATACAAAAAATATTTATCAATTAAGTTACCGCTTAAAAATACAATATCTTTTTTAGATACATTAATAGGGTTAAAGGTTTTAGTTTCATCAAACACATGATCTGATATTTTTCGTAATGAATCACCTGATAGGTATGGTTTACTTGAAGGTCTATATAAATTTGGGAATCTTTCTAAGGTTATCCAAAAAAAATATAACTTTAATTTTTTTTCAATTTTTGTAAACATTTCTAAGATAAATTTATTTGATTACTCTTCATTGTCAATCATTTTAATCATTTTACATAAATTTTATTAAGACAATTGACTACTTTATTTACTGCCCATTGCTTTTTAGAGCCTATTACAAATGAGCGATAAATCATACTGAATAATGTAAAATGATGAAAGGACAAATGATTACCCCAAACCTGAAAAACAAGGAGTCTGCAATTCAACTTGGCCTCTGTTCAAAAATATGAAAGAACCTATAGTTTTACCTAACTTTTTAAATCCTTATCAGGTTAAAAATCTGATTCGATTGGGTAAAGCTAACGATGGTGGTTACATTGTAAATGCCCAAGATGTTATTAATACTATGAACCTTATTTCTCTTGGAATTAGTTTTGACTATTCCTTTGAAGAAGAATTTTTAAAAATGAATAATAATACTAATATTCGAACTTTTGACGGTTCAGTAGGATTTAAATATTATCGTAAAAAATGTAAACATAGATTAAAGATTTTTTTGCTAAAACCCAATTTGAAAAATTTTATGGACGTTCTTTATGGATTGAATCTTTTACTAAAATTTTCAATATTTTTTAAATTTAATTTGTATACCAAGATTATTCATACTGAAAAATTTGTCACGTCAGATCATTCAATATTTAGAGATTTTGAAAAAGGTTATGGATATAAGCCTGAATTTATTGAATTTAAAGATATAATTTCACACAACCTTAATTCTACTTTTTTAAGCATAGATATTGAAGGTGGTGAATATGAATTGCTTGAAGACATCTGCAGCTTTAGTAAAAATTTAATAGGTTTAAATATAGAGTTCCATGACGTTCAAGATAATCTAGAAAAAATTAAATTATTTATCAATAAATTTGGTTTGTTATTAGTACATACTCACATAAATAATTTTGGCCCCATTATAAACGGAGTTCCATCAGTCATAGAGCTAAGCTTTTCTGGTAATTCAGAAATAGATAGATTTCCAAATCAAAAATTGGTTAATAGCTTACCGATAAAGCTAGACCAACTAAATAATGCTGATGGTACAGATTATTTAGTTACTTTTAATTAACTCACTTTAAGTGGTTACCCCAAACCTGAAAAATATAGAGTCTGCAATTCAACTTAGCATCTGGTCACAAATAAAAAATTCTGATTTAAGATTAAATTATGACTGATTTTATATTTTTTTATAAAGGTTTGAACGCATCTTGATTGATTTACAAATATTATTAAAAAAAGTCAAATCATTATTTAACTGACATCTAATTGAGAATTGGCCTGTTTCTAGTTAAAATTTTGTATGGAACAATCAATAAGTCTTTCAGCAATAGTTCCCTTTTTTAATGAACAGCAAAATCTAGAAGAATCTGTAAAGAGGTTAATAAAAGAAGCTATATTTAATAAAATTGTTTTAGTTAATGATGCTTCAGAAGATTCAAGTTTAGAAATAGCAAAGACGATTGAAAAAAAACATAATCATGTTCAACTAATTTCTCTTGATAAAAACCAAGGTAAAGGTAATGCTGTGCATGAAGGACTTAAATTTATTAATACAAGCCATGTGATTGTTCATGATGCAGATTTAGAGTACTTCCCAAGCGACATTGTAAAAATGTATAAAATAGCAAAGCAAAATGTAGATTCATTAGTTTTAGGTTCTAGGACAATAAGTGGTCAAGACAGAATTAATAAGTATAAAATTACATATCTTGGCAATAAGTATTTAACTTTGTTGTTTTCTATTTTAAATAATTACAAAGTGAGTGATATAGCCAGCTGCTACTGGTTACTTAGAACAAAAACACTTATGGAAATGAATCTTGTTGAAAAGGGATTTGGAATAGAAGTTGAAGTGCTCTCAAAATTTGTTCGAAATTCAAAATCAATAATTGAAGTTCCAATTAAATATCATGGAAGAACTTATGAGGAGGGAAAAAAAATTAAACTTTCTGATGGAATAAATATAGTTTTAAAAATTTTAAAATATTCTAAATTTGGTAACTATTTTTCAAGATAGTCAAGATTAGTTGCTACTGAGGCTAAATATAAGCTGAATAAATTTACTACGTATCTGTAAGAAGATTGAATTTCAATGTTTTTCCAATAAGTTATATAAAGAATAAATATAAATAAAAAATTGAAAATACCTATATAAAAATAGATAAGATTTATGTTAAATATTTTTTTTGTCTTATAAATATATATAAAATTCGATAAAAAATAAATTACAAGTATAAGAGTTAGTGGCTTATCTATAAAGACTTGACCTAAAATTAAAATTATATTATTTAATTCAAGGTTATTAAAAAATAGAACATCTTTAATTATATTTGTATAGCTCAATCCATCTGAGTAAGTAACTATTGAGGTACTTAAACTTAATATTAATTTTGTTAGATAATCAATCAACAAAGGTATGAAGGAAAATAAAACACTAGAGTTTTTCATCACCACAAGAAGACTCAAAACTATTATGATCAAACTTAACAGTGATATAAATTGTTTTGTTAAAACTAAGCAACCAAAAAATAAAAAATAAAGATACTGATATTTATTATTATTTAATAAATATTTTTTGTAATTTATTATAAAGCCAGTAAATAGAAATCCGACAATTCCCTCAAGCATAAGTGAATTTGAAATCAGATAAAAAAGCCACTCATTGTTAATTATCAACAAAAAAAATACCCCTATAGTGAGAGCTCTATTTTTTTTGGAAATCTCTAGGTCTATAAATATTAATATTGTTAAAAACAATACAAGATAAGAATTGGGTTGAATAAATTCAAACACAGATAAATTGAAATTAATTTTAAATATTAAACTTTGAATATAGCTTGGAAGCAAACTTTGGTTCTCAATAAAATTATTTGTGAATGCAAAAAAGTAACCGTCTTGATAAATACTTTCTGCAATAGGCAACCATTGAACTGTAACATCTGTGTTCAATTCCTTAAAGTTGTTATTATTTAGTAAATTAACTAAAAATAAATTATTATAAATTCGTAGAACTAAATAAATAATAGTTAACAAAAATAAATTAACATATTTTTTTTTATACATAAAGAATGCAATCCATAAAAAAGTTATTAGTACAAAAGATAAATCTTTATGAATAGTAATTTGCAAAAGTAAAAGTAAAGTATCAAATAAAAAGAAACTTATAAAGAAATAAGAAATTGATAATGACAATGAGTTGAGATGCAGGGCTGAGTTTATATTTTTAGCTATAAAAAAATATAGTAACGAAGATATTAGAAATGATACAAGCTTATATATATTTAGTTGATTAAGAATTCCAGATGAAGAGCCAGTGAAAATATTTGTTAAAAAATTCAAAAACAAAATTAAAAATATAAAACTTAGTAAATTTTTTTTTGTAAAGTTAGTTAAATCTGTAATCATATTTTTATTTTTAAATTATTCCCCTTCATATTGTATAAAGTATTTGTCTAAACTATTGGGTTATATTTTTTTAAAAGTATTTGAAAGTTAAGAGGTTTAAGGGTTTACTTATTAATGATGTTTAAATTTAGCGTTAAAGGTCTTATTAAAAATTACTTACTTAAAATTTTAAATTTAAAAATAAGCCAAAATGATTTAGATCAATTTCTTATTTGGCAAAATAATTATAATTTTGAAGAACCTTTTCCACAATTTGTTAAAGAGAAGGTTTTTAATAAATACAATTTAGAAAATTCAATTTGGATTGAAACAGGAACATATCTAGGCACTAGCACGTCTTACTTATCAAAGATTTCAAAGTTTATTCACACTATTGAACCGAGTAAAAAATACTACAACATATCGAAAGAAAACCTTAAGAATATAAGAAATATAAGTATTTATAACAGTACTTCAGAAGAGATACTTGCTGACATACTTAATTCAATTAATGAGAAGGAAAATGTTTGTTTTTGGCTTGATGGTCATTTTTCAGGCGGAGATACATTTAAGGGATCCTCAGATACACCAATATTGCTTGAGCTTAAAACAATTGCAAGCGTTATTAGAAAATTTAATAACATAACAATATTAATTGATGATTTTAGGTTGTTTTCAGAAGGAGGAAATGAAGAATACCCCAACAAGGAACAGATAATTTCTTGGGTAAACGTTAATAATTTAAATTGGACAATTACCCGTGATATTTTTGTTATTTATTAATTTTTTGGGTACAGCCTTAAAGATAAAAAATCAAGCAACTTTGTTGGGAAAATAAATAATAAATACTTGAATATTCTTTTTTGTATTTTATTTTTTGCTTTATATATCGAAAAAAAAGATTTCAGAAATTCATATTTATATAAAAATTTAATTTTAAAATTTAATTCTTTTATGTTGTAAAAATGATTTACTAATATTCTGTCCTCTTCAAGCGAATAACTCAGTTTATTTTCTTTTGTCCATAAATTTTTTTTTGAGAGAAATGCATTTGTATTATTATATGCCTTGATAAGCGCATAAAAGAATAAATCATTATTTTTATATATTGTATTTTTTTTAACGATAGATCTAGATTTATTATCATGTGGAATTTTATCTATATATCCGTATGTATCTAAGTATTTATTATTTTCTAGTTCATTTTTAGCTCTTAAGATTAAATCATGATCAGACCAGCCCCACTCCCACATATATTCATTAAAACCATTAATCTTATCTAGTAACTCTTTTTTAATTAAAAAATTACCCGGGTCATTTGGTGTATCGTTTAAAACTATAAGATCATATCTTTCGAAATCAAGATTGTTAAACTTTTCAAAGTTTATAATTACATCAGCATCAAGTTTTAAAACATAATCAGTTTCAACAAGTTGAAATCCAGTGTTGTATGCTCTTGTAAGCCACCATCGTTTTTCATTTTTTACACTATAAATTGCTCTATCTTTTTTTTCACTATCGTTTAAATTCAATGGAGTATTTGAGTTCCAATCAATGATTAAATGTTTATAAAATCCACTTATCTTACTACAGCTATGCATAGTTTGTTTAAGTTGATTATGCCTGTCTCTTGTACAAGTAAGTACTGTTATATTATTAGTTTTCAATTTGTATCCAATTTTCAGGCAATAAATCTTTCGTGTTATAGTTTGAATAATTTTCACTATTTTTAAACCAGTACTTTGGTGCTATAACTTGTTTTTGTGATGACAGCCAAGCACCCCACCAACTAAAAGAACTATTTGCAATTATGTGTTTTTCGCACATTGTCATTAAAGACAAGTCAATAGATTCACTTGAGTTTGTAAAATCATCTGCAAAGACAAAATTTTTCTGTTTAAATAAATTTTGTTGTCTACACCAGGATAAATCATCAGTAAATACTAAAATTTCAGAATTGTCACTAAAATGCTCAAGACTTTTTTTATAGTAACTCAGCTCTAGTGGGTGGTGGTTAGGGTTTGTTAAATAATCACTTCTTCTTACATGCAAAGATATTGGGTTATCTAATTTGTTGTATATATTTTTTGTTTTTAATGCAATGTTGTTTTTAAATTCAAAATCACCAAGGATTTCTTGTCTTACATGTACAAAATACTTCTCAGATTGAAAAAATCCCCAAATATCAAAGTTTTTTTCTTTTGAATTAAAAAAGGTTTCGTCAAATTCGAATCCTTTTTCTTTAATAAAATTATCAGTTTTTTGATAACCCTTATTTTTTAAGGATGATAATTTAAAGTATTTCAGTAAAAGATGGTTATGGTTGCTTCTGTGATCTATAATTTTTAGCTTGTTTAGTATTCTTAATAAAGGTTTGTACTCTAAAAGTTTATATGAATTAGGAATCATAAATTCTTGTTCTAAGTTACTAGCAATCCCTTTTAGAGCAGCATATTTGAACATTTGATTTGCCAGTTGTCCTGGAGACGCTAAATAGTTGTAACTTATCATGTATTTAATATTTTATTAAATATAATTATTTTTAAGTGAAAAAAAAAATTATCTATAAGTTTTTGCAATATCGTCATTTATATTTTATATTCACTTTTTTTGATTATATTAAAGAAGAAAAATTTGTTGTTGTTAAGTTAAATTTAAACTTTCCAAATGTCCCCATGGGTTCCGACTTTGATATTTACCTATACGCTATTCATAATTTTGAAAATCATTTGAATAATTTTTTAAAAAACAAAAAAAATTACTCTATTAGAAAAATATTAATTAACTCAAGCTGTATTCAATTTGATTTATCATATAAATCAAAGTTTATTTATAAATTTGATTTATATGATGTAAACCACAAGTCTGATATTTTTAATGACAAGCTTATATCTGACGCTGTAGATTCAAAGAAAGAAAAAAAATTTTATTTTTTAAAGAAGTTTACATTAAATGTTCCAGAATTTACATATAATCATTTAATAAGAGCATTGGAATACTATAAAAATCCGCATAAAATACATCACCTAAATGAATTAAGAAAACTAAATAGTTTTCAATCTCAACTTTTAGATTTAGAAATTAAGAAATATTCTCAACTAAATTTAGGTAAGATAGTTAATATTTAAATTTTTAAAAGGAGTTTTTTTTGTTTGAGTACTTAATACTGTTTTTTTCTAACTTAATATACTCAACGATATTATTTAGAACATTAGAATCGAACAATTCTGAAGTTGTTTTCAACGGTTTAAACAACATAAAACAAGATTTTGAAAGAATAAACTTTCCACTTGCAATAAATATAAATATCTTTTTTGTTTGTTTAATAATTAGTTCTATCATTTCTATTTTTACTATCTCTACTGTCTATAAAAAAATTAATACATCTAATGTGTTATCTGTTACAAACAACTTGGTTACTTTGTTGCTTTTAAATTTAGGAACAACTCTTTCAACTCTTTACTTTTTTCGAGTTTCTGATCTATCTAGAGGAATTTTGTTGATAAGCTTTATTGCTTACCCTCTAATTTTTATTATTTACATTTTATTGTTAAAAAATATTTTTAATAGAAATATTTTTTCAAAATGGTACATTAAGTTTCTCTCCGTATCGGTATTCGCAATAATTGTTGTGGGAATTTCTTTTCAAAATAATCTTACTGATCTGAGCACTACAAGTGTAACAACATCTGAACAAGTTAATGAAAACTTTTCATCTGGTTTTAATTTTGTTGGGGAAAATTTGTGTCACGAATGGTCCGGAAGTACAAACTTCTCCAAATGTATAACCGGTGCAACATCAGAAGTTATTTCAGGGTATGATTCAGGATTAAACAATTTAGTGAGGTATGAAGATAATCTTTATGTATTAAAGTCAGATGGTTTAATTTTTCAACTCGAGGCGAACTATGATCAGGTATTGTTTTTAGACATAAGTGAAAAACTTTCAAGTGACGATAGTGGTAAAAAAGTAAATCTTTTTTCTTTTGCTTTTCATCCCAGTAGTAAATATTTTTTGGTTAGTTACGCTGATGTGTTTAATAGTTTAATTATAGAAAAATACTATTTGGATTTAAATGGAAAACCAGTATTGAATAATTCAGAAATATTGTTAACTGTACCTAATTCTTCTGGCCACTATTCGGGTAATATCATTTGGTCAAAATATTTTGAAGATTTCTTAATTTCTATAGGAGATATGCAAAGCTTTACAAATTCTGTAATTAGTTCTGAACCTCTAGACACAACATCAATAAGGGGAAAAATTATATTTTTAAATAAATTTATAAGCAATCCAGATTTAATTAGTCATACAGACATTTACAAACCCAGAAAAGATTTACTGGCTTATGGTTTGAGGAATCCTTGGAAAACAATTGAATACAAAAATTATTTAATTGTTCCTGATGTAGGCAATGTAAGCCAAGAAGAGTTGAACATAGTAAATTTAGATAACTATTTTAAGAATGAAAATAAACCCTATTTGTTTGGCTGGCCTTTATTCGAAGGAGTACTAGACAGTATTGAAAGCAATATAAACACAAGTAACCCCAGTGTGTTGTTTTGGGAAAAAGGATCTCCTAATTACGTTAAACCCTACATTAATGAAAATTCTATTAAGCCTGTAGTGTATTACAACCATCAAGCACCAACTACATTTAGGGCTGCAATTATTGGAGGTGATGTTAACGAAGATGTGGAGAGTCAATACTTTGAATATTATTTTTTTGCTGATTATTTAAGTAAAGAAGTTTTTAGCTTTGATCTATCCAACAAGAATTTGTTTTCAATTCCATTACCTCAGGACTTTGATGGTTATATAACATCGGTATTAATTAACCCATTTAAAAAAGACAGTTTATTGGTTTCAACAACAAGTGGTTTGATGATAGAAATAGTTTTACCAGTTAAGTAAAAAATTTTAAAATTAATAATTTTTATTTAGCTTATAATTTTTAAATATTCTAAATATACCAATTATCATTTTTATAGAATCTTTATAAATATTTACAGTAGATCTGTCTTGATGAATATATTTAACTGGTATTTCTAATATTTCTAATTTTTTTAATTTTGCCAATAATATTAATTCTACATCAAACACAAATCCATCTTCTTTATGCCTAGTTTTGCCAAAAGAATCTATACTTAAAGCTTTAAATCCACACTGTGTGTCGTAGACGCTTATATTAAACAGACTCCTTACTAAGAATGTGAATACAGCCCCTGTTATCTTTCTTCTTATTGGCGAGTTTAAGTTCAAAGAATTTTTTATTTTCCTCGAACCTATTACTAAGTCAGCTTTTAATTTATTATTTTCTACAAATTTATCAAATTCTTGAATTGAAACAGAAAAATCAGCATCAGAAAATAAGATATTATTATATTTTGCTTCTTGTATGCCTTTTTTAATTGCAAATCCTTTTCCTTTTTTTTTGTATACCAAGTGTGTTGTATATATATTTTTTTCTACAAGTTTATTAATTGATTTTATATCCAACTCACTTGATCCATTCGATATGATTATTATTTCATAGTTTTTTACCCTAGAAATTAAATAATTTTCAATTCTCTGAAAATTATTTATAAGATTTAACGAGTCATCTTTGCTTGGAACTAACAGCGTTAGGTTTTCGATAATATATTCACTCATTTGATAAAAAATTAATTTAAAAATTCCATAAATTTATTCTAAACTTTATATTTAAAAAATATGCCAACATACAGTTAACTTTATTAATACATCCAATTTCCTAGTATGTTATGATACTAAACATGTCGGATAAAGTTCTTGTCACTGGTGGTGCTGGATTTATTGGCCATATTTTAGTCAAATATATTCTCGATAATACTGATTGGGAAGTAGTCAGCATCGATAGACTAGATTATTCAGGAAATTTAAATCGTTTTAGTCATATGCTAAAAGATTATGACGAAGCTACAAAGAAAAGAGTAAAGATTATATATCATGATCTTAAGTCTGAAATTAATAATTTACTCGAAAGTCAAATAAGAGATGTAAAGCACATATTCCACCTAGCAGCCTCTTCTCATGTTGATAGATCAATAACAGAGCCGATGACATTTGTTTATGACAATGTAGTAGCTACTGGAAATTTATTAAATTACTCAAGAAATTTAGACAATCTAGAAACGTTGGTATATTTCAGCACTGATGAGGTTTTTGGCCCTGCTCCTGAGGGTGTTAGTTTTAAAGAGTGGGATAGATATAATTCTACTAATCCATACAGCGCATCAAAAGCAGGTGGTGAAGAACTAGCTGTAGCTTTCGAGAATACATACAAGCTTCCAATTATAATTACCCACACTATGAATGTGTTTGGCGAAAGGCAGCATCCTGAAAAGTATATTCCAAACACATTATGGAAACTTAGAAATGATGAAAAAATTTTAATTCATTCAGATAGCACTAAAACAAAACCTGGAAGTAGGCACTATATTTATTCAGAAGATGTTGCAAGTGCTGTACTGTATATTGTTAATAATAAGGATAAGTTAGCCAAAAGCTCACTCGATCAATATGGTGCTCGATGTAAGAAAGTCAACATCCCGGGCACTAAAGAGTTAGACAACCTTCAGGTTGCAGAGTTAATTTCTGAATACTCTGGTTTAAAATTAAATTATGAACTCGTTGATTTCCATTCAACACGACCTGGTCACGATTTAAGGTATGCCTTGGATGATTCTTTTATTAAATCAATAGGCTGGCAACCAAATTATTCCGTAGATGAGTCTTTTGAAAAAATGGTTAGATGGTTCTTGGACAATCCAGAATGGTTAGATTTTTAATTACCAACCCTCTTTGATTGTTTTAACAATATATTCTCTATCTTCTGAATTTACCCACCAACCAACTGGTATACAAATCATTTCATCTATAAAGGAATCTAGCTCAGGAAGTTTTTCTTCAAATTTTTTAACAGCACTATGAATATCATTTCTTTCATGTACTCGACTTGTAATTATATTTTTTTCTTTCATTTTCAACATAAACTTATCTCTATTTCGTACCTTGATCGTATATATCCAAAAAGGTACTGAATTATCTTCTGAGTAATCTAACAAAGTTAAACCATCAACACCTTTTAGTTCAGATTGATAATATTTTCCATTTTCAATATGAATATTAAGAAGATTATTTGTAACTTCATCAAAATTAGATAATCCTATTGAAGCATTTATATCATTCATATGAAATTTAAACCCAATTTCTTTAATATCATCTTCACATCTAAAATCTTTTCTGTTTTCGTTCCTATCTATTCCATACCATCGTAAAAGTTTCGATCTTTCAAAATCTTCTTTATTGTTAAAAGTTATACTGCCACCATCTACAGAAGTAAGGTGCTTTATTGCCTGAAAGCTAAAAGAGTTTATATTTCCATGACTTCCGATTAATTTCTCTTTATATTTTGCACCAAATGCATGTGCAGAATCTTCAATAATTACAAATTTGAAACCATGTTTTTTTTCAAAATTATTCTGAATTTCTTTTAATTTATCAAGGTTTATCGGATAGCCTCCCCAATGAACAATTAATACAGCTTTTGTATTCTTAGTCAATTTTTTTTGTAGATCATCAAGACTCATATTGCATGTTCTTTTATCAACATCGACCCATCTAAGATTTACATCGTTTAACAATATAGGCCAATTTGATGCAGTACACGTTAGTGGAGTAGTCAATATATGATCACTATCATTTTCGATTCTAACCCTATCGTCTGTAAGACCATAATTTTTTAACATATGAACAATCAAATGCAATCCGGATGTAGCAGAATTTACTGTTATTAACTTATCCACATTAAAGTATCCTGATAATTTTTTTTCAAACTCTTCGACAACCGGTCCTTGAGTTATGTATCCACTTTTTAATACTTTTGCAGAGTTGCTTGCTGCTTCTTCGCTCATAAATACTTTAAAAAGAGGTATAGGATTATTTTTCATTGTGGCTTAATTATAGTTAAAGAAGGGAATTTGTTGATTATCTCAATTTCAAAATATTTATCTATATTTTTTAAATAAGAATTTATAGGTTTTTTATTATATCTAGTCATCCATTCAACATTGTCTCGTTCAATACTCCCACCTTCAAGTATTAAAACTTTATTTACAAGTGGAAGATAATTTTTCACAGCAAAATCAAAAATATCACCGTCATTTGAAATGTCTATATGTATTAAATCAAACCTGTTTGAATGTTTGTAGTATTCATAAAAGCTATCTTTTAATATTTTTACATTGTTATATTCTTTAAACATTTCTTTTATAAATGCATAGTTGCTACTTTTATATTCGTAGTCTTCAAATAAGTCAATTGCGACAACCTGAGCAGTGTCTTCACTAGATTTTATAAATGCTTCGAGAGAATAACCATCTAAAATTCCTATTTCTAAAATGGTTAAGGGATTAAATTCTAAACAAATATCTTTGAAAATACTCGCATAGTCGTTTAATTTGTAGGAGCTTCTTTGATTTTTCAATATATTCCAAACTAATTAATAATGTGTAAAATAGTATAATAAAAAAATTAATGAATTCTAAAACTGTACTCCTATTAAATTCTTCGATTTTAGTTAAAAAAGATTTATTTAGAAGAAGGAATATAAGTATCCAATGGGGCAAGCAAAGAATAGACCAGCACATACTGGGCTATAAAGAGTTAAACCGATTTAAAATATTCGAACTATTTGAGAATGTTATCTTTACAGATAACACAATAAGAAGCGAAAATAAAATACCTCGTGAAATTAAAAAAATGCTACCTAAAGATGCAATTATTCGCATAAGAAATAAAAATGATGTGGGTGTTTTAAATAAGGGTGCAGGATTAATTGAAAATTTAGTTTTTTGTTCCGAACAAATAAAACAATTTGAATATATTGTCTATTATGAACCACGTTTATTGTTAACAGATCCTTCTTTTTTTGAAGATGTAGTAGAACAAACTCAAAATACTTTTTTTTCTCAAAAGGGTTATGAACTTTACAGAACAGGACATTTCATTGCAAAGACTACTGATTTACTAAATTTTATATCTAGCCAAGATACAGATTATTTGATTAAAAATAAAATTACAATAGAGTATGAGTTTTATAATTTTTTTAAACCATTGAATCCCAAAGAGGTAGAATACTCAATTTGTAAAAGAAACACAGGCTATAAATTTAAATTAGATATCAATGATAATAATTCATATGAAGATTATTAGATTATTTCTAAAATCATATTTTCAACAATTTCAAAGTTTTTACTAGTCCTCTCTTTTTCTTCAAAAGAAATACTATCGTTTCTTTTTCTGTGAAAGTGGTAGTGATTTTTTGTAACTTTGATATTGTTGTTATTTTTTAGCCATAAGTAAGAAACTAAGAATTGGTCTGCTGCAAATAATTGCTCTTTTGTAAAATTAAAACCCTCTTTCATTGAATCAATAAAAATATTTCTATCAACAAAGTAATTGCCTATGTTTAACAACCACCGTCTGTTTTTATTATTAGTAATTTTTGTTCCGTACTCTATAGAGTTCTGAATAATTTCCTTAGTAAATTCAAATGTTTTATTTTTCAGAACAACTTTATATTTTGTTCCTTTAAAAAGGTAAGAAGCAGGAATGCTTAAATAATTGTATTCTCGAAATTGAAAAATTTTTGAGGGATAATATATATTATCTTTTTCAAAGTTTGGCAATAAATCATATTTCACAAATTTATCAAAATTTAACATGGGTAGATTATCTGAATCTATTTGGTAGACAAGTTCGTTATTGCAGTTTTCAATACATAAGTATTTGTTAACAAAAGGCCCACTTCTTTTAATATTTTCTATAATTTTAAAATTTATGTTTGGAAAATAATATTTATTTTTACTAACGATTGCTTTTATATTTTTTAATTCAGTGTTTTTAGAACCATCATCACTGATTACAATTTCATTTACAACACTCGATTTTCCAAACTGCTTAATCAAAAAATTTAAATAGATAGAAGAATTGTAAGTTGGTATTGCTATGCTTATATTTTTTTTTTGTTTATTCATTTAATATTTTCTTTTTATTTTGCAATATTAATAAAAATACTCCCACGAGTAGAAAAATATTTAGATAAGGAATATTGTTTAATGTAAATAATTTTTCAATACTATTAGACATTTGAATATCGCTGTAATTTTCCAATTGTTCAGCATCGCACTGGAATTCATAATCGATCCCGTACATAGGTTGTAAAAATATTTGATTAACATAACAAGTCGGCAAGATAGTATTTTTATAAATAATGCTTTCTTCTGTTTTTGTAGAAAGTGAATGAGGAAATCCAATAAAAAACATAAAAAGTACTGCTAATAAAAATGTAATTGTTTTGTTTCCCAAATTTACATATCTAAAAATTGAATTAATTAAAAACAAAAAAGAAAGCGAAATAAAAAAAGAATAATAAAATGTTTTTACGGAGTCTCCAACAAGTGGGTCAAAATTATTTCCAAATAATCCTTTTGCTGATAATCCAATAATGATCAAACCTAGAAAAGAAGATAACATGTATTCCGCATAATGTTTTTTATAAATACTAAAAAGTATTAATAAAGAATAAAAGAGAATGGAAAATTTAAAAGAAACCCTATTTCTTGAATCATTCAAAAAATTATCTTTCAGCAATACTGGTTCGTCAGAACCATTGTATGTAAATACATTAGTTGTCTTATTAAAACTTAAGTTAGGAATTGTCGTCCTATCAATCTTTTCATTAATAATTATAAAATTCTTCCTTTCAGTATTAAATTTTGTATATTCAGAGTTCCAGTAAAGTCCGAAAAAGTCATTAAAAGTATCGAATAAAGTTATTCCAATGAATGATTCATAGTGAAAATATTTATTCGGATTGTTTTTAAAATCATCGTAATTAAAGTATGTAAAAAATTCATAAGTGGCTTGATTGTCATAATTTTCATTATGATTAACTTCGTTTATGAAAATACCATTTAAATTTGTATTTTCAAAAAGAAGTCCAAGCACTATCAAAAAAGATAATATATAAAATTTGATTAGTTTTCTGGAAAACAAATATTTGTGCTTTAAACAAATGTGTATTAAAAGTATTAAAAATAACATAACTGCAATGGAACCTTTTGAAGTCAGGATCAATGAAGTTATGAGTATGAATCGTAACAAGTAATTTTCATTTTTAGTTTTTTTATACTTTATTAAAAAATAAAAGATCCACCCTAATGAAGAAAATGCAAATATTTCAGGCTTAAAAGACATTCTTAAAACTAAGCCAGGTGGAAAAATTGCCATTAAAGATAGTGACAAGTAAATTTTGTTTAAATCAAAATTATATTCACGTAAAAGATTTTTAAAACCTTGAAGTCCTATAAAGAAAAGTAAGCTATTTGAAAAATGTATACTTAAATTTAATACTTCTATATAAATTTTGAAATCCAAGATTAATTCAAGAAACTCTTTTACTAGATAGGTAAAAAAGAAATAAATATGACCTTGTTCTAGACCTGTTTGATTTAAGCTTCCAGAATAAAATTCAAAATAGTTAATATATTTTTCAAAATCAGGTGAAAGAGTTATATCGTAACTTACAAAAATTATTACAGAAGTTATGTAAACAGAAGTTAAATAAATTAGTTTATATAAATTCTTTAGTGTAAAGATATTCAAGACCAACTCAAGATTTTTAATTAGCGTTTTCAAGTTTTACCCTTTTTTTGAAAATGTAATTGTAGAAGTCTGTGGCAAACAAAACAACTAAGAACGAAGATAATAAAATATTTATTATGACAACTAAGAAATTCAAGTAAAAATAATACGTTGCAGATGAGAGAATCAATGATAAATAAACAAAAATTAATAAATTGTCATTCTTTTCAAAAATTCTTTGAAAGATCATTAAAAGCAACACAAGCCTGTAGTCAAAATTTTCATGTAAAGAAATCAATATAAATGTTCCAATGGTTGAAAGGTATAAATAATCTATTTTGTTTTGTGCAATATATTGTGTTTTATAATATTTGTTCACAATCCAAAAAATTACAATAAATATAGAAATCAAAATAGTTATTGATATATTTGTTTCAAAAAATTTATTTAGATATTTTATATGAGAAACAACACCAAATGTTAAAGTATCATTACTAAACCAATCACCTTGAAATATTGGTGATGGATTATTTGTTGAAGTTAAGCTGCTATTGTTTATAAATACAATATTGTACAAGTAGGCAGCCCCTGACAGTAAACCTAACAAATTAATGTATATCTTTTTTAAATTTTGATGAAATATATCAATAACGGTAAGGAATACTAAAAAGAAAATAGGATATATTTTTACTGTGAATAAAAATAATAATATTAGATTCGAAATTATCTTAGATTTTTTGTAAATGAAAATTGAATAAAAACACAACAAAAATATTGGTAAATCTAAATTAAGTCTCTCAAGTAAAAAATTAACTGGTGAACTTAAAGCAAGTATAAAAATATAGAATGAATAATTTTTATATCTATTTATAAATTTGATGTACAGATACGAAAGAATTAAAAAGCATAAAAAGTAAAAGACAATGCTTGTTGCCCAAAAATCAGAAATTGAAAAAGATAAATTATAGTCAATAAGAGGATACCCTGTATCAAAAGGACAAGTATGGTGTGTATTTGAGAACTTAAATTCTTTTTTAAAATCTTCAAAGTTACAATTAATTGCTCTCAAAATTAATTGAAAATCACCGAAAATTTTGGATGATTTGAATATATCACCTGATGCATTTTTCCACAAAGTTAAAAATTTTTCTGATAATGCAAAAATTATTTTTGTAAAATAAAAATAAATTGGAAGAAATATTATGACTGTTTTGTAAGAATTAGTAATTTCACTGTTATTAAATTTATTTTTATAAAAATAAAATAAAAAGTAAATTATTAAGAAATTAGAAAAAAATTGATAATTATTAATCAGTAAAAAAAGTAAAGCAAGTGTTAGAAAATTAAATGCATTTCTATTTTTACTATCCCTGTTAAAAATTGAAAATAATATTAAATTACTTATGGTATAAAAAATACTCTGAATGATTAAGTCTTCGTATAAAAATTTTGAATTAAATAAAAATAGATTTAAAAAAGCAGACAAGATTGAAAATGGATAGTATAGATATTTCTTGTTTGAAAATGTAAATGCAAACATTATGAAAAACTGAGAAAAATAAAATAAATATTTATATAGATTCGAACTTACAAAGTAAACAAGAGTTTCAGGATCAGAGCTTGAATTTATAACTTTATTTAAACAAACTGAATTTGTTATTTTAGGAAAAATACTTATTTCACGAACTTCGTAATCATAGCTTGAAATGTTTTCAATTTCTATAAAATCATTAGAGAAGCAGTTGATATTTTTATCATTTTCAATGAAGCTATTTGCATATTCTGAATTAATAAAAAATATAGCAAAAGCTTGGAAAATTATTATTAATAGCACCCCAACTAACAAGAATTTTTTGGAATATTTTAATATCATTGGACTATTCTAACTTTAAAACTTTAAAAAAATTGAAAACAATGAGATGAATAAAACAGATTTAAAAACGAAAAGCAAAAATTTTACTATTAAAAAAATAACAAAAAGACATGATATACAAGCTTTAAGAGGTGTAGCGGTTTTATTTATAGTCTTATATCATTTTTCGCCTGAGTTATTTTTAAATGGCTACCTAGGTGTCGATATATTTTTTGTAATATCTGGATTCACAATATCAAATCTTTTATATAGCAAATTAGCAATTAATGATTTAAATATATTGGAGTTCTTTAAACAGCGAATATTTAGAATTTTTCCATCATTAATATCTTTTATAATATTTACCCAAATATTGGCATATTTAGTTCTTGATCATCAATTTATTTATCAAAACTCTCTTGCCAACTTGTTTTCAATATTATCTATTTCAAATGTCTATTTTGCAAACATTACAAATTATTTTGAGCAAAATAGTTTACAAATACTAAACATAAATCTGTGGAGCTTATCAGTTCAGAAACAATTTTATATTGTGATGCCATTTTTAGTTTTGGCGACAAAAAGATTGAGTTTTAAGAGAAGAAATATTATTTTTATATTTTTATTTTCAATATCGATTTTGTTTTTCATACCAACTTTATTTTTTAGTTTTTTGCCTCTTAGTAATCTTTTTCTTAATTTTGAAAATTATATTTTTTTTAGTCCATTTACAAGAAGTGCTCAATTTCTTCTTGGAGTTATTGCCATGAATCTTAATCAACATAAAATAATTAGTAATTTAAAAGTCAATAAGTTCTATTTGTTATTAGCTATTTCAACATTCTTATTTTTTAATTTTAGTTTTTTTCAAAATTTTCAATACGGTTCAGTATTAGTAATATCATTTCTAACTCTTATTTATTTAACATCAAAAAATGATATTTATTCAAGCAATAATTTATTTTTTAAACCTTTATTATTTGTTGGTAATATTTCATTTTCACTTTATTTATTTCATCAACCCGTATTGGCTGCAGTCAGAAATCATAATTATTTTGGAAACTATGATTTACATAGTATTCTACATATTCAGAATGGAGTATTTCAGACACTATTAGCAATTATTATATTGTTAATTTCTTGGTTTAATTATCGTTTTGTTGAGCAAAAATTTAGATATTCCAAATTTTATTTTACGAAAGACAATTTAGTAATATTATGTACTTTAATACTGGCAGTGCTCCTCGTTTTATCGGCTCTATTTACTGGAGGATATAGCTTTAGAGATAATGATCTAAAATCTTTTTCTAATAAAAGTCAATTAGATTTTATTGTAGGTACAAACTACTTAAAACAAAATGGGGACAGGTGTATAGATAGGTTAAATTTAGAAGAAGCATGTATCTTTAATATCGAAAGCGATAATAAGATTTATTTATTGGGCGATTCACTCGTATCTGCATTAGTAAGTGGTTTCGTAGAAAATGAAAAGCTAAAAAAATTTAACATAATTGAATTTACTAAAGGTAGTTGCCCAGTTTTAATCAATAAATGCGATTTCAAACCAGGAAACTTCAGGTACGACCAAATTATGAATATTAAAAATTCAAAAATATTCTTAGGAGGTAAATATCAGGAAATAGACATGTCACTATATGAAGAAGAGCTTCTTTTAACACTGGAAATTTTGGCATTAAATAATGAAGTTTATTTATTTTCTCCATTCCCTAATCCTGGAGTAAATCTGAGAATGTACAGGTTAACTAATAACTCATCACCACCAGATAATTACAGTGAATGGTCTAACCAAGTCAGAGTAAGTAAACAAATGTTTGAGAAAATAAATATCAAGAATGTTTATGTGATAAATTCTGAAGATATATTTTGTAGTCAAAGCAAGTGTGAATATTTTACAAACAATTATTATTTCTTTAACGATTATGTACATTTTTCATATTTTGGGGCAAGTAAAGTAACAACATATTTAGTAGAAGGTTTACAAATTTTTGACTAATAAGTTTTTAGAAAATAAATTAAAATATTGAACTTAGTGTAATAATAGTGTTGACCATGAAAAAAATTTTATTAATAAATACAAAATACCGAATAAAAGGAGGAGAAGATTCAAACATTAATCAGGAAATACTTGACTTAAAAAAAAATTTTGAAGTTGAGTTATTAGAATTTGATAATAGAAAATTAGAAATTATGGACATTGTATCTTTTTTTATTGGTTCAAATCCAATTTCTAATAGCATTCTAACTAAAAAATTGGATGAATTTAATCCAGACTATGCTTATGTTCACAATACTTGGTTTAAAGCAGGCTTAGGAATATTTAAAGTTTTAAATAAAAAAAATATACCCATATATCTAAAATTACATAATTTTAGATATGATTGTACCAAAAGTTTTTCTTCCACAAGTCATTTAAAAAGCCTTGAGAGGTGTCCAAAATGTGGATTTACAAGAAACAAAGGATACTTTTTTAATAAATACTTTACTGATTCATACATAAAGTCTTTTTTTGTAATTTTGTATGGGAAGAAATATATAAAATATATTAAAAGATACCCAAAAAAAGTTTTAGTTTTAACAGATTTTCACAAAGAAAAATTAATTTATGATCAAATGAGTCCAAATCAAGTTGTGGTTAGTGTAAATCCATTAGATTTAGATATTAGAGATACCAAAATTTATAATCCGAATTCTAAATTTATTCTTTATGCTGGAATGCTGTCTGATTCAAAAGGAGTTGAGGAGCTGATCAATTCTTATTTAAATTCAAATCTAGTAGATGTTAATTTAAAAATAATTGGTTCAGGACCCAAGGAGGGTTATCTTAAAAATAAATATAATTATCAAAAAATTGAGTTCTTGGGTCAAATTGACAACAAGACAACCCTTAATTACATTTTAAATTCGAGGTGTATAGTTACAGCTACTAAAATGTATGAAGGCCAACCGAGGCTCTTAACAGAAGCTTCATACCTAGGAGTGCCTGCAATATTTCCAAACTTCGGTGGAATGGGTGAATTTTTTCCTAAAAACTATGAGCTAGTATTTGATCAATTTGATTATGAAGATCTAACAAAAAAAATAAATTTACTAGATAATAGAGAGTATCTTTTTGATATAAGTAAAGATGTGAAAAAGCATATTCAAGATGTGTTTAACATCTACAACAAACAAAAAGAGAACTTATTTTTATGAAAAGTAAAGAAACTTTAGTTTCTATAATCATGCCAGTTTTCAATGGAGAAGATCATCTTAAGCTCTCAATTGAGAGTATTTTGAATCAAACTTACAAAAATATTGAATTTCTTATACTGAATGATGGTTCAACGGATAAAACAGAAAAAATTGTAAAAGAATTTAAGGATGAAAGGATAGTCTATTTTTCAAATAAAAAAAATATTGGCTTAACTAAATCATTAAACAAACTAATTCTAAAATCTAATGGAACATATATTGCTAGGCAGGATGCCGATGACTTTTCAGAAAGAATAAGAATTAAAAATCAATTAGATTACATGACTAAATCAAAAAATAAAATATGTACAACTAGAGCTAAAATTATAGATTCAAATAAAAAAATACCTGGCGTCTCTTTTTATTTGCCACATAAAATAGCCATAAAGTACAAGAATCCATTTATACATGGATCACTATTAATTGAAAAAAAATTTTTAGAAAGTATTGGTGGTTACGATGAAAGATTTAAATACGCACAGGATTATAAGTTATTTAAAGATATTCTCGAAAAAAATATAAAAATAAAATCATTAAATAAAACTCTTTACAAACTAAATAACAATAACAATATTTCTTCTAAATTTTTTGAAGAGCAAAAATATTATTTTAATTGTGCAAGATACAATATTAATCCTTAATTTTGTACTGTCTCTCTATACACCTTATAATCATCTCTTGAAATGATAATTCGGGAGACCATTTCAAATCTCTTTTAATCAGTTCATTATCAGCAACTATTTTTTGAAGCCCTCCTGCTCGCAGGAGGTTTTTATTTTCTTTGACATGCTCTCTCCATTCAAGTCCAAAGTATGAAAATATAGTTTCAACCATATCTTTTATTGAATGTCCTTTTCCAGATCCAATTACATAAAAATCTTTTGATCCATAATAAGTTATTTTGTAAATAGCTTTTGCCATATCTCCTGCAAATGACCAATCTCTAATATAATTTAAACTGCCTAATTCAACTGAATCAGTCTTCTTCTCTTTTATACTTCTTGCTGAATTTATTATTTTCATAATTAAATAATCATTGTTTCTAAATTCTGATTCATGATTAAACATAATCCCAGAATAAATATCAATTCCATACTTGCTTCTTATTTCTGAAGATTTTAAATGATTTTCAAGTTTGGCTTTAGCATAGGGCGTAGTTGATTCGTATTTTGAGAGTTCATTAAAAGTACCATTATTGTTTTTTTGGAATATTTCTGAAGAAGATGCCTGAAAAAATTTAGGAGAATACTCGGGTATTTCAGTGATAGATTTTATTAAGTTATCAAAAATTAATGTTATTTTTTTGTATGTATCGCCACCATCTATCAAGGAATTATAAACAGAACTTGGACCAGCAAGATTAAATATTGCATTTGGTTTTTTATCTGTAATAAAATTTTTTATATCGTTAATATTTTCCAAATTAATATTTACTAGTGTCACATTATTGCAATCACCTTTATAAAGGGTACGTAATTTATTAAAAAAGTGTGTACTGTTTTTAGACCTGGTTTGTCCATATATGTTCAATTTCTTATTATTTTTTAATAATTCAGATGTTAAAAACAAACCATCTTGACCACTAACACCAGTAATTAAAATATTATTCATACATAGCTAGTTTAAGTTAATAATATTAAATATTAACAAAAGAATTATTAAGTTTTTTATGAAAATATATCTTAGTCGCATTAATGAGTCGTGGATAGTGGACCGAATAAGAAATGAATGGTACTCATCAAATAAAAAAATATCTACAAAATTTTTAAGTAAATCAGATATTGTCTGGATTGTATCGCCATGGCTATGGAAAAATGTGCCAAAAAGATTTTTAGAAGAAAAAAAAGTAGTATGTTCACACTATCATTTTGACTTTGAAAATTTTGACAAAAAAAATTTTTTGGAACTTGATAAATTTGTTGATGAATATCATGTAATATCTAAAAAAACAAAAAACGACCTTGAGCAACTAACAGATAAAAAAATAACATCTATTCCATTTTGGATTAATCAAAAATTGTTTTATGAAATAGAGGATAAAAAATCTTTATTGCAAAAGTATGGATTTAATAATGATGAATATTTAATCGGTAGTTTCCAAAGGGATACAGAGGCGCACGACTTGACTACCCCGAAGCTTATAAAGGGCCCAGATATATTTATTGAGATATTAGACAGTCAATATAAGAAGAATAACAACACAACAGTAGTTCTTACTGGTAAGAGAAGAAATTATATTATAAACGAATTAGAAAGACTAAATATTAGATACAAATATTTTGAAATGATAAATTTCGAAAATTTAAATGAACTTTACAACATTCTTGACTTATATCTTGTTACTTCACGTATTGAAGGAGGCCCTCAAGCAATACTTGAATGTGCTATTACTAAGACCCCTGTTTTGTCATCTAATGTAGGTGTTGCAAGTGAAATACTTCACCCGGAATCAATATATGATTTAAAAACTTTTGATAAAGCAAAAACTAATATTAACTATGCTTATGACAATTCTTTAAAATATACTATACCCTTAGGGATGGACAGCTTTGTAAAGATGTTTAAAGAGTTATATGAAAGTTAGTATCGGGTCAAAAATTGTTAGAGGTCCATGGGGCGGAGGTAACCTTTTTGCAATAAATTTATCAAACTTTCTTTTAAAAAATGGACATGAAGTCAGGTATGATTTAACAGAACCAGATATTGATTTAATACTATTAACAGATCCTAGAAGTAGAGGAGAGTCATCTTCTACATTTAATCACATTGATATTGCACAATATAAAAAGTATGTAAATCCAAATGTAGCTGTTGTGCAGAGAATAAACGAATGTGATGAGAGAAAAGGAACTAGTAATATTAACAAATTTTATTTAGATGCGAGTAAAGTATCCGACCATGTTGTATTTGTTAGTACTTGGTTAAAAAATATTTATGTTGATATAGGAATGAATAGAAATAAAACTTCTGTCATTCTTGCAGGCGCAAATAAAGAAATTTTTAATTCAAATAATTCTAAAGAATGGGGAAAAGAATATCCTATCAAGATTGTAACCCATCATTGGAGCTCACATAAAAATAAAGGATTTGATATTTACTCAGAAATAGATAATTTAATAAGTAATAGTGAGTGGTCAAACAAAATTGAATTTACATATATTGGAAATATGAATAATGAATATGAACTTAAAAATACAAAAATTGTAAAGCCTTTAGCAGGCCTTGAATTAGCTAAAGAAATCAAAAAACACCATCTTTACGTTACAGCTTCTGTCAACGAACCTTCTGGAAATCACCACATTGAAGCAGCCCAATGCGGTTTACCAATATTATACAAAGAGAGTGGAGGTGTACCGGAATACTGTAAAGGTTTTGGAATTTCTTTTGATAATAATTTCGAACAAAAATTAAGTGAGATTATAGATTCATATGAAAAATTCAAAATAAAGCTAGAAGATTATCCCTTTAGTTCTGAAAAAATGTGTTATGAATTCTTAACGTTGTTTGAAAAATTACAAGAAACAAAGATTAAAACAAATAAAAAGGGAAATAAAATTATGGGGAACATAATTATTATTAAGAATAAATATATGAACTTTATTAGATTGCTCGCATTTAGCAATATTAAGAATAGTTTTATTAAATTTATTAGAATTTTTATAAAATGAGAAATTCACAATTTTTTATTGATGCAATTAAAGGGACACAGGATTATATCTACTCGCTTAAAAAAAATGATTCATTTAGTTTTTATCCTTCAAATAATGGGTTAACAAAATATGGAGAAAAACTTGAATTAGGTTTCAGTAACTATGCTCTCAAGCTCTACTTTATGCTTGGAATTTGGAAACAACTAGAAAACTCAGAAAAAGAAAATTGGAAAAATTATATAAACTCATTTCAAAGTGATATCCCCAATTTTCCTAAAAATTCCTTTATAGATAAAGTTATATTAGAAAGTTACAGCGAATTCAATTTCCTGAATTTCTCAAAAGAAATAACAAGAAAAATACTAAATACTACTGGAAAATTTAATTTTGAAATTAAAAACACACGGTTGAAAAAAGCTGTAAATGCTGAAACAAAACAATCAATTTCAACACTATGGGAAGTTGGATCTAACAACAACCTTATGCTTGAAAATTTATATACTTCCAATAATGAACTTTTTCAATATCTAGATAGTTTAAATTGGCAAACCCCTTGGACTTCTGGAGCACAATTTTCTTCACTATGTGTTTACTCAACAACACAAAAATTTAATTACGAAGAAGACTTAATGAATTTTATTACAAAAAAAGCAAATTATGAGACAGGTGCCTATTTCTCAAAAATGCCAAATAGTTCCAGGGAGATAATTAACGGAGCAATGAAAGTTATATCAGGATTAGATTGGCTTGAAAGAGAAATACATTATCCTGAAAAATTAATTGATTTCTGCCTTGCTAACGAACCAATCCATGAAGGATGTGATGTGGTAGATTTTATTTATGTATTGTATAAATGCTCAAAACAAACAAAATACAGAAAAGATGAAGTAAATAAATTACTATACGACCAAGCTAAAGTATTGAGAGAACTTTTTAAGCCTAATGAAGGAGGCTTTTCTTATTTTAGAAACAAATCTCAGACTCATTATTACGGAGTAGAAATAACCATTGGAGAAAATTCTGCTGATATACACGGCACACTTCTTTGTATTTGGGCAATAATGATGATTTTAGATTCGAATGAACTATTAGATGTTAACTACAATATAATAAAACCTTAAAATGATAAACCGGCTAAATAAGATAATTTTCTCCAAAAATATAAACTTCGTAGTATTGGCCTTATTATTTTTTTCTTTTACCCTTTCAAGATCTTTTATGGGTCTTTATCTTTTTGGTTTTAGGATTGGAGAGTACTTAATAGCGTTTGCTTTTTTGATTTTTATATCATTTGTTTTAATAAATATTAGTGGGAATAAATCAAACAATTTACTAACTTCTTTTAGGTATGTTTTATTAATATTTTTTTTGTACTTCTTAATAAATGTTTTTATTTCAGATTCAAACATATTAAGCCCATACACATTTAAAACTTCAACATACATATGGACAATTTCATTTTTATTTTTAGGTGCTAATTCAAAAAAAATAACTCTTTCAAAAAATAATTTAATTTTTCTTGAGATTATTTGTATTTCTGTATTTTTTAGTAACATTTTTGGTTACCCCGATGTGCTTATTGAATTTTTTCAAACTTATTCAGATAAATATGAATTACACAAAGGGTCAGACTTAGCGTTGTTCTTTATTATTTCCACAATTCTCATCTCAAAGAACCTTAATTACTCAGATTTAGGATTTAAATTTATTATTATCAATTCTTCATTATTCTTACCACTTTTTTTATATAAAAGTCGTGCAGCATTTATTGGCGTCTCCTTATATATAGTTTATGAATTAATCACTTACTTTAGGAAAATTAAATTATTTTCATTTAAAAATTTTTTATTGCTAATTTTTTCAATGGTATTGCTTACGTACTCGACCATTCAATCACAAACTAAGGTTGTTCCAGAAGAGGTGAGTACTGATATTATAAAGAATTCATATTCAACTTTAGGTAAATATAAATTTAAACATTATCAAGAAGAGTACCCTCTTCTTTATTTCGAGGATGGAAGAGTCTTTTCAGGTGATGGCAATCTAAATTGGAGACTTGACATGTGGCAAGATGAAATAGAATTTGTAAACAATGCTAACAAACTTTTTACAGGTATTGGGTATAAAGAAAAGTTTACTGTTTTTTTAGTTCCGACATGGAATGATGGGACTAACAATAGACTCGGTTTAGATGGATTGAATGAACAAATTCATAATTATTTTTTAACAGTATTTTTAAGAGGTGGCATAATTCACTTGGTACTTCTTTTTTACATTTATTATTATTTTTTAAGATTGGCTTTTATTAAGAAAGACTTTAGTTTTATAATTTTTACATTATCTATACTTTTCATATCTTCATTCGATAGTTCAATGGAAAATTCACATTTTCCATTGATTTATTATTATTTTTTTGGAAATCATTTTTTTAATAACACCACAATTAGTAAAAATAAAGAAAAATAAAAACTATAATTTAGATTGTGAAAAAAGCATTTATAACCGGAATCACAGGCCAAGATGGCTATTATCTTACAAAACTTTTAATTGAGAAAGGTTATGAAGTCCATGGAACTATAAGAAGATCTTCTACATTTAATACATCAAGAATTGATGGGTTAATATCTGAATATTCTCCGAACAAGTTGTTAAATTTATATTATTCAGACCTTTTGGATTCTTCTTCTTTGAGTTCTTTAATCCAAAAAATTCAGCCAGATGAAGTCTATAACCTTGCTGCGCAATCCCATGTTGCAGTTTCTTTTAAAAATCCTTATTACTCAACATCTACAAGTACTGCTGGAGTAATTTCTTTACTTGAAGTTGTAAAAAATATTGAAAAAGATGTTAAGTTTTATCAGGCATCTTCTTCTGAAATGTATGGAGGTGTCTCTACCGATTCATTAAATGAAGAATCTCTTTTAGAACCCAAGAGCCCATATGCTGCTGGTAAAGTTTTTGCATACAATATGACCAAGATATACCGAGAATCTTATAAAAAATTTTGTGTAAATGGTATTTTGTTTAATCATGAGTCTCCTTTAAGAGGTGAGACTTTTGTAACTAGAAAGATTTCAAGAGCTGTTGGAAGAATACATAACAACATTCAGTCAAAACTAACGCTAGGTAATCTTGAAGCATTTCGCGATTGGGGATTTGCTGGTGACTATGTTGAAGGAATGTGGCTAATGATGCAACATGATAAACCTGATGATTGGGTTTTAGCAACTGGCGAAACTCATAGTGTAAAAGAATTTTGCAAATTAGCATTTAATGTTGTTGGCTTAGATTGGGAAAACTATGTTTTAACTGATGAAAAATATCAGCGACCTAATGAAGTAAATCATTTGTTAGGGAATCCATCAAAAGCAAAAAAAGAACTTGGGTGGGAACCAAAAACAAGTTTTAAAAAACTAGTTGAGAACATGGTTGAGAGTGACTGTAAATTAGCTGAAAGAGAAAAAGTATTAATTGATAATAACCTACTAAAACCTAGTTGGGAAAATTCTATTACAACCTAGGACTATTTTTTAAAAACCATTTATATGTATCTTTCAAACCATTTTGTAATGTGATGGAAGGTTCCCAGCCATAAGAATTTATTAATGAACTGTCTAAAAACTTTCTTGGATTTCCATCCGGCATTTTAGAGTCAAATTCTAAAGACCCTTTAAAACCGACTACCTCTTTTATTAATAATGAAAGATTGTGAATTGATATTTCTTCTCCACTGCCAATGTTTATAAGCTCTTCGTTGATATTTTCTTTTAATATATATATTATTGCTTGAGATAAATCGTCAACATACAAGAATTCTCTCAATGGCTTACCTGTCCCCCAAATGCTAAAAGTTTTTTCATTATTAGTTTTTGCATCATGCATTTTTCTTAATAAACCAGGTATTACATGACTATCTTCTTTGGAAAAATTATCGTTAGGTCCATACAGGTTTGTAGGCATAAGGTTTATTACATCATGACCAAATTCAGTTCTTATGGCATTACCTAGTTCAATAGCAGTTAGTTTAGCCATTGCATATGGTGAATTTGTAGGCTCAAGTTTGCCAGACATAAAGTAGCTTTCTTTTATTGGATCAGGAGCATTTAAAGGATAAATACAACTACTACCCAAGTTAATTATTTTTACAGAATTTAATTTAGTTGATGATTCTAAGATGTTTATATTAATTTTTAAGTTTTCAAGTAAAAAATTGGTTCTTTGTGTATTGTTTGCATAAATACCTCCAACTTTTGCAGCTGCATTTATTATTATGTCTGGTTTAAAGTTTATAATTGTTTTAGAGGTGTCTTCATACGAAAATAAATTTGTATCAGCTCTATTTGAAAACTTTATTTCATCAAAATTTGACTCATTTGGTAAAGTAGATTTTAATGATGATCCAACCAATCCGTTACTACCGAATACTAAAACTTTCATTGATTACCATATAATACTTCACTATTAATGATAATTGATTAAAACTTTGTGTTAGTTATTATTAGTTAAGTGCAAAATATTGTTTATTGTTTCGATGAAAACTATAATTTCCAAGCTTTTACATCAATAATTTCTCTTTTAGATAATATTTCCAAAAAGGTTAATATACACATAATTCACAAAACAGAAGACACTCAAGACTTTATTCCAAAAGTTATTTTAGAACACAATAAATTAGAAGAATTAAAAATATATAAATTTAAAAAGCAAAATTATGAATACCCGAATGTGTTTAATGCACATGTTTCAGAAGCGACATATTATAGATTGTTTATTGAAGATTACTTGCCAAGTGAAATAGATAATTTTTTATATCTAGATGCAGACATTATATGTTGTAATGACCCAATTCCAATAATGGATGAAATTATATTCAAATTAAAAAAGTCAAATAAAATAATTTCGGCTGTAAGTGAAATTAAAAACAATAATGATAAAAGAATACAAAAAATTGTATTCGACAGACTGGATATGAAATCTGGAGATTATTTTAATGCGGGGGTACTATTTGTAGACTATAACGCATGGTATTCTTTAAAACCAAAAAAAGAACTGTTGAATATTTTAATCGAGAAGAATCAGAAATTAACATTTTGGGACCAGGATATTTTAAACACTTACTTTGATGGGGATTATATTGAGTTAGATAAAGAATTCAACTATGTAATTGACTTAGCAACCTATATGTACACATTAAAAAGAAAATATAAGTATAAAAAAATTTCTATAGATGAAATCACAAACAAAAATGTTTTTTTACATTATGCGGGAAGTCATAAGCCTTGGTCCGTAGATGGAATAGTTTGTAATTTATCAGAGATTTATCATCACAATTTTAGAAAAATAAGTAATTATAAATATCATATTGTTCATAAACGTAAAAGAATATCAATAAATTACTTCATTAAAAATTTTATAAACTTAAATATTTTTAAAATAAAATATTTCTTTGGTTTTATGAGAGCCTTTTTTAGAAGCTTTTTTTAAAAAAAATATTTTAAAACCCAAAAGTAACTTAAAATATAAATTGTGTGCGGTTTCATTGGACAAATATCAAATCAGCCTTTTGACAGCGATAGATTGTTAAAAGCTAATAAACTAATTGAATGCAGGGGTCCTGATGAGTTTAGTAATTTTTGTGGTCAGTTTTTTGATTTATATAGTAATGATGACCCTTTACATTTTTCATTTATATTTAATAGATTGTCAATAGTTGATCTTGGACTGAATACTTCACAACCTATGGTTTCTAAAGAATTCAAAACCTCAATAATGTTTAATGGAGAAATTTATAACCATCAACAGCTAAGAAAAGAGATGGTTAATGATGATATTAAATTTTACTCTGATCATTCGGATACTGAAGTTGTATTAAATGGACTGTCTGCATATGGCTTAGATTTTTTAGATAAAATGATTGGGCAATTTTCTATAGTTTTTCATGACAGTAAAAAAAGCAAACTCTATTTAATTAGAGACAGATTAGGTCAAAAGCCATTATTTTTTAAACATGACAGTAATTCAATTAAATTTAGTTCTAATTTAAAGTCTCTAATTAAATTAGATTCAAAATTTGTTGTAAATAAAAATTCAATGAGTGAATATTTAAAATATAACGTAGTTACTGCACCGAATACAATTTTTGAAGACACATATAAGATAGAACCAGGTCAATATATTATTTTTGATTTAAAAGACAAAATTACAAAAGTCAAAACTAAAAAATATTGGAAACCAGACAAGTTTATTGGAAATAATAAGTTTGAAGAAGACAAGTTTTTTGATTTATTCGGAGATGCTATAAAGCTTAGACAGATTGCCGATGTGCCATTAGCAAACTTTTTATCTGGTGGAATTGATTCAACAGCTATTGTAAAGTCTCTTTATGACAACAATTCAAACATAAATACATTTTCTATTGGTTTTAATAACCAAAAATATGATGAATCTGAGTATTCAAGAGAAGTTTCTAAAAAGTATAAGACCAATCATTCAGAAAAAATTATGAATATAAACAATCTTCAAACTTTAGTTGAAGAGTCAATTTTAGCATTTGACGAACCATATTGCGATCCTTCAACAGTGCCATCCTTCTTGATTACAAAAGAAATGTCAAAACAGTACAAAACATCAATATCGGGTGATGGTGGTGATGAACTACTTGGAGGTTACAAAAGGGTTAATCAAACTCTAAAGAAAAGAAACAAGTTGCTTACATTGCTTACCTTAATCAATAAAATATACCCAAATTATTTTGGAACTGGGAATAAGTTTATGAAATATTCTTCAAACAAAATAAAAGCTTATGAATCTTACTTAGGAGATGAAAATTTTTTAAAAATTCTAAATTTAAAAACAAGAAACTTATTTGAAGAAAAGTATTTTACTAAAGATTTTGATTTGTATAAAAATCTGATGCTATATGAGTATAGATTTTACTTATCTGAAATGATGATGTTAAAAATAGATAGAACTTCAATGGCCAATTCTTTAGAGGTAAGATCACCGTTTGTGGATCATAGATTAGTTGAATATATATTAGGTACAGAGCCGAGCTACCTTGAACCTTCAAGGCCTAAGAAAATACTAAAAGACTATCTGAAATCAGATTTCGATGACTATTTTCTAAACAGAAAAAAAATGGGTTTTGTTTTTGAACTTGAAGATTGGATTTATAGCAATGAAAATCAAGTCAAAAAGACAATATTGAATAATTTATCAGATATTAGTATAAGTCAAACAAAACTTAAATTATTGTTCATTTTTAAAACAAGGATAAATGCCATTAGAATCTGGAAACTATATTTTATTGAAAAATATTTGGAAAGTCTATATTAAACTTTTGTAATCTTCAAATTCATTATTTGCCAAAGTCGTCAAAGAATTAGTTATATTTATTTGATTATATGTATTTTTTGAAATTTCATTTAAATATTTTTGGTTATTTAAATTACTATAAAATACTTCCTTTAGTTGTACTTGGTTGTTATCGAACAAGTAACCGTTTATATCGTGTGAAATTAATTCAGCATGATTAGATATATTTGATGCATAACAAACACAACCACTTGACATAGCATCAAGTAATGATTTTGGATTACCTTCAAAGATTGATGTTGTAATAAAGTATTTATAGCTACTCATGAGCTTGTGTAGGTCTTCAAAGTTGATATTATCTAAAAAATTAATTTTACAGTTTAATCTATCGCTAACATTTTGTAATTTGGGCTTTAAGCTTCCACTTCCAATTAAGTCAATTTCAAAGTCACTATTACTAAATGCCTCAATTAATACTTTAAAATTTTTTTGATATTCTAACCTTCCAATTGCAAGAATTTTATTTGAATATCTCGATTCAAAAGGCTTATATTTACAATCAATAACCCAATTACTTCTTTTAATAACTTTGCTTGTTTTTTTAAAATGTTTTTTAAAAAAACTAAATCAGACTCACTTGTAACGGAATATAAATTTGCAAAATAAAGAGAGAATTTTGTTAAAAGTTTATACATAGTTTGTAATAATTTTGATTTTTTATCTAAAATGCTGAAATTATACATATCATATCCAGTCCGTATAAACAGTGGTTTATTTAGTAAAAATTTAAATAACACTGCCGTCCATGAACCAAGCAATTGGTTTTGTTTAATTAGATCAACATGCATCAACCTTTTTTTATAATAAAAAGGGACATAAAATGACTTAATATAGTTAATCAATTTATAGCTACTTTTTTTGAATTCTTCATAAATGGGTATTACTTCGAATCCTTGGCTACTGAGATTAAAAGTATGGTCAATTGAATCTCCATAAGTTAAAAAAACAAAAGTTGCATCATTTTTTTTATTTAACTCTTTATAGATTGATAATTCACGACTTAAAGTACCAGAGTCATTCCAAGATTTTAAAGAATAGTCGAAGGTAAAAAGTACCAAAATCTTCACAAATTAATCCTAGTAACTAGATAATCCTAAAAAAAGAATTTATAAAATGTTTTAGATAAGTATGATATCTTTATGGCAAACATAATTGACTTACCAGATTTTATGTTCAAAAATGTTACTAATAACGAAGGTAAATTTAAAAAGATATATTTATTTTTTAAGGGTGTATTAGTCGCTTCTTTGTATAAATTAACAAGTAAAAATTTATTTTGTTTTTTTATTAATCTAATTTTTAGAAAAGATGGAAAAATTAACTATGAAAAAGGATATTATTTTAAAAAATTAAGTGATAATTCAATAATCAGATTTCCCAACAAGAGAATAGATAGAGTTGTTTTAGATCACAAAGCTCATTTTAAATTCTTTCTGGAGACATACTGCCTATCTAAACTTGAAATTAAAAAAAACGATTTAATAATAGATTGTGGAGCAAATGTTGGTGAATTGTATTTTGCATTGAGATTTTGCAATTATGAATTTGATTATATTGGTTTTGAGCCAGATCCTGATACCTATAAATGTCTTGAATTAAATCTCGCTACAAAAAGCTCTCACTCATATATGGTAGCTTTATCAAATGAATCAACAAGAAAACAATTCTTCTTAGACACTGATGGCGCAGACAGCTCATTGGAGTTTTTTGGAAAAAGTAATTCACTGAATATTGAAACAACAACTTTAGATAGTTACGATTTAGAAAAAATTAAGTTATTCAAAATTGAAGCAGAGGGTCATGAACTGGAGGTATTACAGGGATCTGTAAGTACTTTAGAAAATATAGAATATATTTCAGTTGATTATGGACCAGAAAAAGGGCCAAACAATGAAACAACAATTGCATCAGTAATAAATTTTCTCTACGCAAATAATTTTACGATTATTGATGGGTCAAAACATAGGCAAGTAGGTTTATTTAAAAATAAATTAATGTAGCTTTTTGTTAATCAAATAACTACCTAAATACATTTCTTTCTTGCCTTTTAAAATGTTTAAAAAGCTTGGTTTAATTTCATCTATTAAACCAAATGAGTTAAAGCCAAATTGATCAATGTTTAATGAAGACAACTTTTCTGAAATATACTTTGGATGATCAGATATTTTTATTTTATGTGTATGGTATTTTATTTTCTTTTTCACATCCTGATACCACGCTTCATAAGCTTCTTTATTTTCAGGACCACCTCTAGGTTCATAAGTATTAAACTGTCTAAACCATGCCCTTGCGAATCTTGCCCTGTCTTCTTCAATAATCTCTCTTGTTCTAAAAATTGAATCATATTGATAAATTGGATAATTTAGACTAGGTACATCTTGAGGTTTTATAAGTTTTCCATTTAGAGTTGCTAAACATAAATCACCTCCACCGTTCAATTTAATACTTGGAAACTTTTTTTTATTTAAAGCAATACACAACCTTGTTTTCAATTGATACCTTGTTGAATTGAAGAATTGATACTGCGGAAATGAAACTGCAGGATAATCTTCAAATTTTTGTAAGGACATTTTAATTTTGTCAAAATCGTTTTCATGAAAAAAATAATCAATATCCATCCGCAAGGCCCAGTCCCCATTTGCTTGGGTAAAGCCATTTTGAAATGTTTTTCCTATGTAATCCCAAGTAAACTCATACGGCCAATCCTTGCCACCAACTATTACCTCATCAGCAAAATCTTCATAGCAGTTCAGTGCTTCTTTCCATGGATCATTACGGCTTTCTGGATCTGTAAATGTAGTAAAGATAGATATCATTGTTTAAATAAGATTTTCTCAATTTCTAAATTATATTTTTCAAGTTGATAATAATTTTTTATCAATTTAATACCTTTTTCAATTAATAAGTTGTATTCATCATTAGTTAAAGCAAATAAGTCATTTATTGCACTTACCCAATTTTCTACAGTATTGTCATTAACAAATAAGATATTTTCTTCATGAGTAATTCTTTTATTGTCCCAAAAACCATCTGTTTTTGAAATGATTACTGGGGTACCACAGGACATAGACTGCAAAGTCACACTTTGACCAGATGGTTGTAGAGAATTTTTTAAAGGTACAATTGTTACTTTTGCATTTCTATAAAGATCTCTTAATTCTAAGTCTGATACTCCTGGTTCACCCCAGCTTCCTTTGATCAATTTACTATTTGATTTTTGTAATTTTTTCTCATCAATCATTTCACTAACAAAAATAAAGTTTACTTCAGGCATTAATAGTGTTAGATTTTCAGCAAGTTCATAATCACGAAATCCATCATTTCCAACAAATAAAACGTAATCACCTTTTTTATTTGTTTCTTTATTCCATACTTCTTGGTCAACAGCAAAAGGTCGTGTTATAAATTTTTCTTCAAATGTTGGAAATTGCTCAATAGCCTTTTTCATTTCACTATCACTTAAAAAAATAAAATGTTCTATATTTTTTAACAATGAATTAATGTAAAACCTTTGAAATCGATTAAATATTTTAAATTTAGGGTTTCTTGAAAACAAACCCATCACAAAACACAGTGATTGCAATTTTTTGTTTTTTCTTTTAGCTATTTTAATCATCGGCAAAGCTGAACAAGCCATACGATTGTTTGATAAGACTAAATAGTCACTAATTTTGACTCTTTGATAATTTTTTTTTGAAATTATGAAAGTCCAATATAGAGGGAGTTTTAAAATTTTCCTTAATTGTTTTTCAATTACCAAAAAAAACAACCTTCTTAATTTAGTTTTGTGATTTGAGAATTCAATTATTTTTGTATCAGGATATCTTTTTTTAAAATAGTCATATCCGTAAAACATTTCTTTAGCAAAAATCTCTTCTTTACCTAACCGTAAACTACGACCACCCAGGAAAAAATAAGTAATTTTAATTTCTTTTTTCATAGCTAATAATTTTTAAATGTATTTCCAATCTATATTTATCCAATTTGTAATATTGTCAAAATTATGTTCTCTATCATGAAACCACGGGTAGGGCTTTATTAATGTAGAATTTTGTCTTTTTCCTATAAATGCAGCTAAGAAAGAGAAAGTACTGTTACTAATGATATAATTTTCATAATCAAGCATTTCAAAAAATGTGTCTAGGGAACTTCCACCAAATGAATTTCTATCAAAAACATTTCTAGCATCTTTAAATAATTCATTCTCAGATATCCACTCAACATCATCTGTAAATATATCATAATAAAAATTATTAACCGTACTCTTTGCTAGATTTAAAGCATCAACATAGTACTGCAAGCTAAGTTCTTGTGAAAGGTCAACATAATCAGTCCTTCTAATATGAACTAAAGTAGATCCTTTTTTACGATTATTGTTTAAATAATTACTAAATTTAGGGTACGTTGAAAGTAAATTAACAACATAATCAATAGAAAATTCTAAATTTTCAACAGTCTGCCAATATCCATCAAATATATTAAAGAATTTTGTATTAGAAATATTTAAATTATGGCCTTTTTGATAGTTTGATATAGGTCTTAATTTTTGTAAATTATAAAAAATGGAAAGAGTTTTTTTGGTTGCAATTTTAAAATCTAAATTTTCTAAATCTAGTTCCAACTCTCTTTTAGTGTTATTAAGCATCCACTCTTTATTAACATAAAAACTATAGTCTATATATACATCGTAACCCATAGTTATTAATTTATTACAAAGACTAAGTTGAAATAACTGATTTCCTAGTCCACCCTTTATAATGACTAATGCTTTCTTTTTTATCATCGGATTATTTTTTATAATTTCTGCCTTCAGCGTGAGCACTATCGTAATATACCAATGGATTGTCAACATAAAAGCTATCTGTAAGCTGCTGCAATCCGATCCAGCAATCATAATCTGCCCACAACGGCAGGCCTCTAAATCCGCCTAAAATGTTAAAAATCTTTTTGTCTATCAAAACGCTAGAAGTAATAAAACAATTATGTATTATTGTGAAATCATAAGTCCAGATTTTAGGTAGTGAATCTTTTTTAATAAAAGAAGTTTTTTTATAAAGATGTTTTAAATCCTTAATGTAAACATCCCTGTTGTAAAGTTTATAATTTTTTGATTGTTCAAAGACACCTTTCCCAAAATATGCTTCAGTAGAGCTCATCCCAATCTTATTGACACTCATAGAGCTCAACTGTTCTTCTAATTTGTTTTCAAGCCATATGTCATCATCATCTAGAAAAGCTAGAATATCACCAGAAGAAGCATCTGTCCCAAAATTTCTTATACTTCCAGGACCAAACCCGTTAATTTTTTTTTGATTTTGCTCTAAATGAACCATCTTAACTTTTTTTCCAAAATTGTATTTTTTATACCTTTCATCAGACGAACCATCATTTACAATAACAATCTCAAAATTCAAATACGATTGGCTTTTTACACTGTCAACAGCATTAATTAAATATTCAAATCTATTGAATGAAGGGATAACAACAGATACTAGTGGCTTTTTTTTTGGGTTATAAGCAATTTTTTCTTTTACAAATTTTTTCATAAATATTCTAAAACTAATCCTATCAGTCATCTAAACAATTTTTAATGATTAAAAAATATAGTTTCTTTTGTATTTATAATTAAACAAAATGGATAAATCATCAAAACTAAAATTAGAACTCTCTACATTTCAAGATATATGGGAGGGGGGCTATTTTACTGGGTACTCTACAAAAAGAAACCAAAAGGGACTTGAAGAGTATTTAAGAAAAAATCTGGAAGGAAAAACTTTACTAGAGATTGGTTGTGGGGGTGGTCAATGGACTAAATTTATTTCTGATCTTGATATATTTAAAAAAATTATTTGTGTTGATGCTTTATCTGCTAAACATAATAAATTTTGGAATCACTTAGGAAATAAATCTAAAAATAAAATTGAATATTTTCAAGTAAGTGATTTTAATTTAGATTTTTTAGATGAAAATTCTATAGATTATGTATTTAGTTATGACGTATTTTGCCATATATCGCTTTCAGGAACACAAGAATATCTAAAAAATTTATATTCAAAATGTTCTGACAATGCCAAGCTACTAATTATGTATGCGGATCCAAAAAAATATTTGGAAAGTGAGCCTGAAAATAGAAGGCATGTTATTAGATATCTTCCAAACCAAAAAATAATCTATAAACTATCTAATAATAAATTAATTCAAGATGCTTTGAGAGATTCAGATGGAACACCTTCTCCTGGAAGATGGTATTGGGTTGGGATGGAGTCTTTTATTAATATTTGTAAGGAAACCAATTTTAATATTCTTGAAAAAGATATCAATATTGATAAAACAAACCCAATTACACTATTTGCAAAATCTGTATGAAAGTACATTTTATTACTTATGGTGATAAAAAATTTTATTTATCAAAATTACATTTAATAAATCTAGCTAAAAGAAGCGAATTTTTTGATACATACAAATCATTTGGACCAAGAAATTTAGATAATGTATTTGTAGATAATAATTTTTCTATTCTTCAGAACTCGATTGGAGGAGGATACTGGTTGTGGAAGTATAAAATTTTAAAAGACACCCTAGACCAATTACCTGAAAATGATATCTTGGTTTATTGTGATGCTGGTGCAAGTATAAATTATTTACCAAAGGCTAAGGATAGATTTCAAGAGTATATTGACATTCTCTGTGATAAAAACACTTCACACTTAAGAATGGAGTGTGAACCTCAATACATCGAAAAGAATTGGACAACTAGAGAAATATTTGATTACTTTAAAGTTGATATAAATTCCAGTATTGCAAACTCTACCCAATTGCAAGCAGGCCACATGTTTTTCAAAAAATGTACTGAAACTGTTGAATATTTTAATGACTATGAAGAAATAATTACTAATGATAAGCAGTTAATTACAGATTGTTATGATTCAAATCAAGTACACAAAGGTTTTATAGAAAACAGGCATGACCAAAGTCTTTTTAGTGTATTAAGTAAAATTTACAATGCACATATTATTGAAAATGAAACAGAATTTAAACACAGGCCTGGTAAGCAATATGACTTCCCTTTTTTAAGTGTTAGAACTTATGGTCATGGTATTAAGGACTACATAGACTTTTTACTATTAAATCGTTCAAGATTAAATGAAACAGTATTTTTTGATGAATAAATATTAAGAAAATACTTCTTTCAAGTTTTTGTTAAAGACTTCGTAAGTCAGTTTATCCAAAACCACCTCAGCCGGCCTATACTTTTCTAAGTTGTTTAAAAAGTAATCGTAGGTATCTTTTAGTTCATCAAAAGTGTTTACTTTTTCACCACATAACTTGTCCCAGACAGTAACGCTAGTGCCTGAAAGTTTAAAATTATCAAAATAATTAACTGTTTGATCCCAAACTAAGAGTGGTATGTTTTGCCCCATAATTTCTTGGATTCCAAAACCCTGCGATTCCGAACAGGAAACTATTATTGCGAATTTACTTGTTTTTGCTATTTTTTTTAGTTTTTTGTTATCATATTTTCCATACTCAAATAATTCATACTCTTGATTTTTATAATTAAGAAAACTTATTAGTAAATTCAAATCTTCTCTGTCTCTTTTCTTAAAATAGATTAAACATTTATCATTCCTATTTTTAATATTTAAATTTTTCATAATGTTAATTTCTGAATCTATCCCAGAAGGTAATACAACTGTTGACTCGTGGATAAATCCAGTGTCGAGTTCTTTAGCATTTTTAAATGCAATGTCTGAAGCTACTAATTTTTTAATATATGGGTAATTTTTTACTAACTGATTAATTTTTTTATCTTGTTCAATATTGTAGAGTGGTCCAATTAGCACTCTTTTATTTGGGTTATCTAATTTAATTATTTTATCGACTAAATCTTGCCCAAATTCATCAAATTGTACTAAGTATGTGCAATTAAATTTTAGTTTATTAAAACATGCATCTTTGTCTTCTTTAAATGTTTTAATTAAGTTATTCATTCTTTTATGAGGACCAGATTGTATAAAGTTTTCATTTATTGGAAGATTGAAAATATAACAAAAATCAATTAGATAGTTAGAAAAAATACTGTGTTTAAATTGTTTAGTTAATAACACTTTTTTTTGCTTTATATATATTGGATTATAAAAAATGTTAAGCATGTAAATAAGGTTAGTTAATAATTAATATAAAGTCTTGATGGATATTTATATAAAAACGCTTAAAAGTAAAGAAATATTAACTAGTTACAATTTTGCTCGTAGGGCAAACAAAGTATTTTCTGAAATTGTATCAGTAGAAGAATACGACTTAATCAAGAATGAGAATACAGTTATTATTGAACAGGACGAACTTACAGTATTTTATTTAAATAGAAATATAGATTTTTCTGAAAATGATATTATTTTTACAAATACATATTTTGTAAAAGATCTATTTAATTATCTTAAAAATGTAGATAATTTAAAAAATCTTAAACTAATTACTCATCAATCAGATCAAGTTATTAACAAAAGCTTATATTCAAAAAAACCAAAGTGTATCTCTCAGTGGTATGGTGTTAATATAGATCATGCCGATGAAGATTTAATTCCAATTCCAATTGGATTATCTAATAATTGGTCGCCAAAAAATCTTAAATTAAATCATTTTGCCAATTTAGAAGATTATCAAGAAAAATTAGATAAAATTTATGTAAATTTTGAAGTAAATACTAACTATTTTTTTAGAAAAAAAGTTTTAAAAAGTCTTAAAAAGAATAAATTAGCACATATCGAAAATGCAAATATTGGGCTTTCAGAATATTTAAAAAATTTAAATAAATTTAAATATACTATTTGCCCATTTGGAAATGGACCTGACACCCATAGATTGTGGGAGTCAATTTATGCAGGATCAATACCAATTGTCTTTAAGCATAAGACTTACAAGCCACTCAAAGGAGTAGGGTACATTGAAATAGAATCTATAAAAGAATTAGAAGTTGATTCGTTAAAGGATAAATTATCAGATTTTCAGAAAAGAGATTACGACAAACTAAATGTTAGTTGGTGGATGAATAAAATAAATGAAAAAAATATAGAATCTAATGAAACCTTACAAAAAGTAATTTCATTAGATTCTGTTAATGATTTAGTTAATACTTATAAAAATATAATAAAAAAACAACAAAGAAAAAAGAAGTTTAAAACTATCACAAGGAAAGTCTCCAGTAAATTAGGTAACTAAATTTATTTGATACGGTAATTGATAAATATACATATAATATATATACGTGAGATTCTTTAGAACTGTTTTTAGAGATATACTATATGTTTCAAAAGTAACTGGTGTAACAAATAAAAAAGTAATTATTTTTACTGTAGTTATCCTATCTCAAATTACAGCCTTTTCAGATGTTCTTTTAATTGTTATTTTTGCAGCAATTATTACTGAAAGTGTATCTGAAAGTATTTTTGGTTTTTTGATTGAATTTTTTCTGGATAATACATTCTTTTTACCTTTTGTAGTATTGCTTAGGTTTTATGTAACTTACCTATTACAAATGACTATGAAAAAATTAGAGATGGCTGTTTCTAGAAATATTAAAGTTCACCTTTTATCTGAAGTTTTTGAAAAAAGGAACTATTCAGTTGCAGATGCATATTTTTATTTGAATAACTTAGCTGGACATGTATCATTTTTTTACTCAAATCTTGCAGCATTTTTAAATAGTTTTCTACAAGTAACAGCTTTTGTGATTTATCTTACAATTTCTGATAGCCAAATATTTTTTGTTCTTGTACTGGGAATAATAATTTTATTTTATCCAGTCAGATTTTTAATAAGTAAAGCCAGGGAGTACATGCATAAAATATATATATTTACTCAAATTTCATCAGAAGAGGTTCAAAGAATTGTTGACAATACTTTTTTGATTAAGCTTTTAAAAAAAGAGGAAGAAGAATTAAATAATTTTAATGAAATATTGATAAAGCAAGATGATAGTAATTATAAAAATATAAGCTACTCAATGCTAAATGGCTTCCTTCCTTCATTTATGACTCTTTTTACTTTTTCTGTAATAGTAAGTTTTAGATCATTAGTCGCTTCACTAACAGTAGATTTTATTGCAGTTACTTTGAAGTTATTTCAATCATTAGGCCAGGTAACCGACTCTCTAAATAAAATTATTAACTCACACGTCCACATTTCAAAACTTTATGAAATACTTAAAAGTAGAAATACTATTGATAAAAATAAATTTCAATATAAAAATCTTGGTGATAATCTTGCAATAAAAGTCGAAAATATAGATTTTCAGTATTTCAACAGCGAAGTAAAAATATTCCAAGATCTTTCATTGGAAATACCAGAAAAATCACATGTTATCTTAACTGGATCAAATGGTTCAGGAAAAAGTACGTTACTTGGATTGCTCGCTGGTGTTTATTATGCAAATAAAGGAAAAGTATGTACTAGTTTTGAAAATTATGGGTACATTGGGGCAACGCCATTAATTTTTTCAGGAACACTTAGAGACAATATTATGTATGGAAACGAATTATTTGTAGAAGATGAAACCATATACAAAACTCTTAAAGAATTTGATATTTTTAAAGAGGAAAAAAACTATGATCTAGATAAAGAAGTTGATAACAAAAGCCTTTCCTCAGGACAAATGCAAAAAATAGCTTTTGTACGGGCATTATTGGCTGATGTTGATATATTGATTCTTGATGAATCAACTGCAAATTTAGATGACAAATCTAGGGATTTAGTATTCAATCTCTTAAGGGAAAAAAATATGACAATAATTAATTCCACTCATGATCCCGAACAGTTCAAAAATATTGATTTACATATAAATATTGATATTGTTGATGAATTAAGAATTATTGAATATCGACAACCCCTTATTTAAAGATTCATCTAATACTTTTGCATCTAGATAATAATCTGAAGAGTAGTAGTCATCCTGATCAGCCTTTGCGGGTATAAAATAATATTTGTGATTCAAATCTGATGAAAGTGAAAAGAAACAATTATTTTTATTATCACTTTCATCCCTTACTTCAATAATTAATGAATTTTTCTTCATAAAAATCATATTTGTAAGCCCTGCTCCGTGTAGACCTGCAATGATTTCGGCATCAAAGGATATTTTTATTTGCTCTATAAAAGGCAAGCTTTCATAATCAACAATAATAAATTCGTGTTTTGTTAAGACTTTTGCAACTTCTTCAAAATTTTTAATTTTTCTTTTAGAAGCATTTTGCCTACTGACCCAAATTTTTTTATTTGAATTATTTTTTATAACTTCATTATTCATACCAATTATTTCAGAGAATCTTCTGGAAACTTGATTGATTATTTCTTTGTAATAATTACCTGCATTTCCTACATGATTAGTAATTAATAATTTATCAATTTTGTATAAAGTATCATTTTTAATTTCTATAAATGGGATGTTTAAAAAACTTAATGATTCAATTACATATTCTTTTTTTAAAAATTCTTCCGGAATCAAAATTGGATAATTATACAACTCTTCATCAATCAATTGTATTCTTTGCATACAATCTGTCAGCCAGTGGAAGTACTGGTCACTTCTTTCATCTACAACCCAAGAACCCTTTTTAATAATTTTGTATTTATCATTTTTCTGACTTTCTGTATTAATAAATTTGAGATCTTCCAACAATCTTTTTATTCTATTTTTATGATTTATCGGATTCATTCTCCAAGCAGAAGTATTTGTTCTGAAATATTTATATCTTCTGATCGTGCTATTTTTAACATACCTGCTGTTTAACGTTTTATATCTGGGACTATCAATTTTTTTTCTTAATTCGTGTTCAAATAGCTTTGCATTTTCTTTTGAATAATTTAATGGCTTTGACCTCTTGGATAAATAAGAATAGTATTTTTGTTTCATATCATTAATAATTCTACTTAAAGATTTCTTAAATATTAGAGTAAATATTGTGAAAGATTATTTGGTAGTTCTTGCTGGTTCTCCAAGGGGTGGAGAGGTTACTTGGAATTATTTATACAAAAATGTTCTCGAAGTACTTGATGCAGATTTAGCAATTTGTACAACTAATAAATTTTTAGAAAATAATAGCTTATTTCAAAAAGCAAAATTTAAATGGATATTTGAAGAATATGATGATTTTTTTGATTATTACAGAGAACATTTTGATAAAAATTGGGAAAATTATTTCAACAAGGGTTTAGACACAGGCCTTTATACATCAGGCTCTATTCATTTTGTTTTTAAAGACTATATATTAAAAAACCACATTCAAGAATTAAAAAATTACAAATACATTATTTACTCAAGGTTTGATCAACTACATATATCCCCCCACCCTCCAGGTGTTGAAAATAAAATTTTAATTCCTGAAGGAGAGGATTACTTTGGTGTTTGTGACAGACACGCAATGTTTCCATCAAACATGTCTGAGAAATATTTAAATATTTGTGATTTTATTGATTCTGACGAAACAATGAAATTTGAAGATACATATTTAAATTGTGAAGTGACATATAAAAATCAGTTAATTAACAACAATTTAATCAACAGTGTTTCTAGGTATCCAAGGTCTCAATTTACTACTTCTTTAAAAGGAGAGCCTACAAACTGGAGGGTGCCAAGTTACAAATTATATTTTATAAGTAAATTGATGATTAAGTATCCTGATGAGTTTGTTTCATCTATGAAAAATCAAATTTCTAATAATTCAGCTTTATCTTCTTTATTTAAAAATTTTCTATTTACATTAAATTACTTCTATTTAGAAACTAGAAAACAACTCGGAAAAGTGAAAAGAATTTTTTTTAACTACTTGTTGAGTTTTAAAATATTGAATATTATTTTTGGTCATCTAATTTTGAGTAAATACAACTATTCAAGCTTCAAGCAAAAAAAATTTAATGCAGGCTATGGTGAGATTTCTTCTTCTTCCAAAGTTGTTGTTCCAATTGATAAAATTTATGGAAATCTATATTCTTCAATTGGCTACCGTACTACACCACTTGATCAAACTCCGCACTATAAGTATATAAATTCTTTTTATAATAATGAAAATATAAATAAAGAAGAATACGTAAATTATTTAAAAAAATACTTTCCAGAAATTAATCATGATGAAAAATTAGATATCTTTAAAAAACTTAAAAGTGAAGTAGAAAAAAACCCAAATAATTTTTTTATTTTAATTAAAAGAGATTTCGACCTATTTAAAACTGGCAAAGTAAAAATTATTGATGGATTACATAGAGCAGCTATATTGAAGTCTATTGGTACAACTGAAATTGATTGTTTTATAGTCGATGAAATTAAATACTTTTAATATATATATGCATAAATCGTAATATAACTCTCATCATTTATCAGGCTTCCAATCATGGCATACATTCTGTGCTTACCACTCGTTACACAATTATTGGTTACTTCAATGGGGTTTTCTATAAAAAATTTTTTTATTTCAATATCGCTCATTTTTTCTAGTGATTCATAATACTCTTTTGAGTATAGATTTGGTTTATTCTGGCTAATGATGTAATTGTTTGCATCGGTATAGCTTGTAACATTTTTACGAAACCCATAAAGCAAATTATTTATAAAGTAATTATTTCCAGAATCCCAAAATAATTTATTATGACTAATCGGTTCATCATATTCATTAAAATTAATTGTTTCATTTATTTGTTTCGTAGCATTTTCTAGATTTTCTTTATTTTTAAAATATTTAACAACATCTTTTACTTTGGTGTATTTCTTATTGTTTGACACTATATCAAGGTGTTGTCGCCTCATTATCCAATTTGGTGACAAGCTAGGTTCAATTCTTAAATTTAAAAAAGCTTTTTCATTTAGTGGATAAACTTTACCACGCTTTATATCACTTGCATCTAATTTCCTGGCGAGTTGGGAGAATAGTATAAAGTTTTTGCATTTGTAAAATAAATACTTAAGCTTGTTTAACAATTTAATGCAAAATATTCTAATTTTTCTTGTCGACTTAATAATGAGAGCTTCACTTTGAAAATAATAAAATTTATATCCCAAAAATTCTATATTCTTTTTAAAGATTACTTTTGAGAAAAAATTTAACTTTATCAACCGCTTGTCTTTAAATAGGAAACAGTACTTATTATTATTTTCAATAACTGTAAAGTCAAATTTTTTAAGTTTTGATAAGAACAAATTTTTATCTTCAATTCTTATTGCTAAATTTTCTAATTTTGCAGAAGGATTAATAGTTTTATTTATTAAAATTGATTCAAGGGTTTGTTGTCTGAGATAAATTTCAATATGATTAACTTTTGAAATTTTTATAAGATCTTTTAATAATCCCTCCCTGATCACAACAGAGCTTTTATGACCATTTCTGTGCCAATAGTCATAATATAAAAAATTGTCTATTTTATCCCATTTTTTTATATCAGTCATTATCAAAATATTATCATAACAATAACTAATCTATGTAAAATAAATACATAATACAAAATATGTTTATCCTCTAAATAATTGTTTCTAAGCTATCATCAATTTAATGAGTGATAAATCACTGGTTGAAAAAATTTGTGGACTATACCCTAAAAATTTCCAATCTGTCAAAATTACAGAAGGAGAAGTATATACTTTCCAAAATGATCCTTCATATCAAGTTGTAAAAGTATTTGATGCAGACAGAAACTCTGTTTTTGTCAACTCATTTGCTGAATGTGAACATTACGTATTTGGTGGTTGGAATAAAATTCCAGAAATTGATTTTATTGTTTTTCATGAAGAATTTTTTCATAATGCTTTTTTAGTACTATCTATAATTACAGTTTTATTTGGAATATTTTCTTTGAAATTTAAACAAAAAATATGAACATTTCAAATAAAAAATATTTTTACTCAAAAATTATTTTAATTTTTTTATTATTAGTCGTTCCATTTTCTGTATCAAATTTTTCTGATGTCATTACACCGCAAAAGATTACTTCTGATTTAGCATTCTATGAAATTAATACTTGTTCGATATCCTTATTCGAGTTTTTGTTAGAGAACCCAAATGTAATTTACCAAGATCATTACAAAATAAAGTTTAATGATTACTCCTCTGCAAGATGTTTTGGCCAAATAACAGGCATAGACCAAATTGGATATGTTTTTTATATTTCAATTGGTACAAACATTATTTTTAATTTAGCTATTCAATCTGCAATATGGTTACTAATAATATCAATGATTCCAAAAAAGAAATATATTGAAATAGAAATTAAATCTATTATTTCAATATTATCTACAGCTTTTTTATTATGTATAGGCATTTATGCTGAACAAAGGTTTTATTCTTCGAAGTTTTACTTATTGGACCTCACATATTTCAAGACATACTTTTATATATTTTGTTATTTTTTTGCGATTGCTTTTGTTTTAAAGATAGTTTTTGAATCTAGACAAGATAATATAATATACTTCCTTCCACTCCTGTACATAGTGATGGGTTTATATACTGGTTTTAATTTATATTTTCTATCAATTATTTTTTTGGTGTATGGTATTGAGGAGTTTATTAACAATAGAAAATATTTTAAATACTTTGGATATTTCAATTTTTTGGTTTTTTTCTGGTGTTTTAATGCAATAGGAAAAGGTTTTTATCTAAATCCTGACAAAGTTAGAGGATTGGTTAGTTCAGATTATAATTTTTTATCCGTTTTTTATTGGAGCTACTTCTTTATATTTACTGTTGTAGGTATAAGAAAATTAGTTTTATCTCAAAGAAAAAAATTTGATATATTAAAGTTTAAAGATACGTTTTTAGTTACTGGAAGCCTAATAGTTTTGTTTGGTTATTTAAGCTCTTCTATGCCTGCTATAAACTTTTTTACAACGTATTTTTTTGGACTTACAAAACCCGGTACTACTAATCAGAACTTGTTTGAAATTAATTTTTGGGGAGAAAGAGTTGCTTGGAGAGGACTATTTCCAAGTGCAGAAACAATAGGGGAATTTTTCGGACTTTCTATATTAATTTTTGTTTTGTATTGCTTTAAAGAAAAAAAATATAAAGTAACTACCGTTATTATGTTCCTTATTTCCCTGATAGGCTTGTATGCATCTGATAATAAAGCGGCAAGTTTCGCAGTTTTATTTTGTATTGCATTAAAAGTTAATAAGATTCTTAATGTTAATTTATTATTAAAAATATCAATGTTTCTGTTTCCAATAGGAGTATTGATTTATTTTATAAGATTTGAAAATATACTTTTTTCTCTTGATTTTTCATCAAAAAACATGCTTAACTTAGCTAGCGCATACTCATTGGATTATAATATTTCATCGTCTCTAAATTTTTTAAATAATTTACAAGAAAATTCAATAGTTACATTTTTTATACTTGCCATTGGACAGTTTGCTTTTTTAATTAATAGGTCAGAACTATGGGGTATATTTATTGCTAGATATAACCCTAATTTTTTCGAATTTCTTTTTGGAACAAGCCCTTTTGCTTTATCAGATCATTACGGTGATATAGATATTATTTCAAAACGTCTTTCTACAGGTACAGATTTAGGGTTTTTACTGCCACATTCGTCAGCTTTATTAATATTTTTATTTTTTGGCTTCTTTGGTTTTTTATTATTTATTACTTATTATTTAAAAAAATTACTGTATATCAAAGATTTAAATTACGACAATTTTTTGATAATTTTATTTATATTTTTAAATATTATTAAAAGTGACTCTCTTTTGTACTTTCCAGCTCTTTTAATGTATGGTACGATTTATTTTTCAATTATTAAGAAAAAATAATTTAGCTATTTATTTGGCAATAATACCCTGACTAAATTTCCATCACCAGAAGTAATTAAAACGCTATCTTTATTATTTTTATCAACAATAATTGAAGTAATATAGCTTTGAAATCCTTCTATTGGAATTTGATAGAGCACATCATTTCTGAAATCGTATGCAAATAATTCTTTGCTTAAATAATCACCAAATATGTAGTGCTCATGATAACTGCTTGATGGGTCATCTATTACCTCACCACCTATTAAGGCTGCTCGATAATATGTAGGACCTATGTGCTGATAGAAAACTTTAGGTTTAATGCTATTTTCGTATATAAAACTACTGATAGATTTAGATTCATTTTCTTCCCAAAATAGTATTTCATTGAACTGAACTTCGTTGTCTATAGAGCCTTCAAAGTAAGGCCAACCAAAAAGATATGGTTGATTATCATTTTTTTCAAAATTATCAAGATTTACTACATTTAATTCCTCTTCTGTGTTGTTTCCTATATCAGGTATAAATAAAAAGTTTTTGTATTCGTATGTTTTCCATGGGTTTCTCAGTCCGTAAGCTAAAATATCACTCCTAGATTCATTTCTGTTTGTTGCACTTAAAAGTTCTGGTTTACTGATTTCATTTTGTAAAAATAAAATCTTTCCTCTTGGAGAAGTTGTATCAAAAGGTTCTGAATTTAACAATGGCACCGCATTCATTTCCATATCGCCTACACTTATGAGAAAATCATTGAAATATTCTGACCAAATCATATTTCCACCAAGATGATATTCAGCTGTTCCAGGAATTTTAATTAATTTTTCTACGGAATCAATTATCGGCATTTTTTGATTATTCAAATAGTATTTTTCAACAGTTAGATTATTATCAAAATCTGTAAAGCTGATTAAAAAATAATTCTCTGTTGGGTGAAATACTAGACCTATAAGACCAGTTTCGGTTCCGTAACCATCGATCCTGTTCATTATTTTATCTCTTAAGTCAATAAAAATAGTCTCAGGATTGTTTAGGAAAACTATCCCAAAAGCGTCCAAAAGATAAGTGTTGCCTTCAAAGACAATTAAATTATTTAAGCTGTCAGAAAATTTATCTATTATTTCTACCTGAGCACCTAGCAGACAAGAGTTAAAATTATCACTTCCTGCCCAACTATGGCAATTACCGTTATTAGTTGCAAGAGTAGATTGTTCATATTGTGGTTCATCAAAGCTCAACTCTACAAACAAAGCCTCTTCCTCGCTGTTTTGAATAGAGTAAATTATGAAAATTATACTCCCTAAAAAAGCAATAAAAACAAATGATTTTATTAAATTTATATTTTTTATTTTAAAAAGAACATTGCTTTTAAGAATAACTAATAGCAATATGAAGATTATTGAATAAATCAACGTAAATAGAAGCAACAACCCTCTTGATAGATTGAAAACTCTAAGGAAATAAAGTAGATAAAAAAGAACACCAGAATAAATTAGAAAAATACTCATAAGTGCTGATAAAATACTCTCAGGTTTTGTTGTATTTAGTTTTAAAAATACAAAATAATAAATAAAAAGTGTGGAGACCAAGCTGACTGCAATTGTTATTAACCAGGAGTTGATTGTTATAGCAATTGGAAAACCAATAGTTTCAAAATCTTTTTGAATTTCATATAAGGCAACAAGGCCGATATCGGGATTGTTATTTAATAGCCTATTGATTATAAAATTATTAAAAATAACATTTGCTAAGAGAATGTTTAAAAAGTTCATTTTATTAAATTTTACTTGGAATCAAATAATAAAAGAAATTGTGAGATATATGTTTTTATATATTTTAAAAACATTTAATCAGTTTTTATCTATATTGCTTATCGTTAATAGTTTTTAATATAATGAAGTTATGGACAAAGTTATCGGTAACCCAATTATTTTTCAGACATGGAGAAAAAAAACATTCCACAAAAAAATAGAAAAATTAAGAAAAAAAATGATTATGGAAAATTCAAAATTTCAATTTAAGTTATTTAACGATGAAGAGATGAATAATTCTGTAGAAGAGTATTTTGATAAGGAAATAATCAAGTCCTACTTTAAGCTAAATCATTATGCTGCCCGCTCAGACTTCTGGAGATATCTTATGTTGCATAGCTTTGGTGGAGTCTATTTAGATATAGACTCGTTAATTTTAAAAGACTTAAGCCCAATTTATTTAAAAAACAAATCAATGCTTACACTTGAACCATCTAAGACTGATTTTATTCAGTGGATACTAATGTTTAGAAAAGATGATAAAGTTCTGGAGAAGTGTATTGAATTAATTATTGAAAATATTAATAAAAATAAATTTAAAAATAATATTATGGCACTTACGGGACCGACGCTTTTTACAAACGCAATAAAGCAAGTTCTAGATTTAAACAAAGATTTAAAAAAAATTGATGTTTCACAAAAAGAAACTTTGGAGAAACTAAATTCCATGAATTATTTTTATTTTTCTAACAACCAACATGACGAATACTTTCTTTTTAAGCATAAGTACAATCACTTATTACGACATAGAAAAAAAGCAATTTTTAGAAATTACAAAGCTGACTTAGAACATTGGTCTCAATACCAAAAAATAAATTCAATATATTAATTTGAGTATATAGGTTCTTTTGTTTGGTTTGACCAATGATTTGTTAACTCTTCTCCTTTTGGCCTATTGCGAAGTAGGTGATTATATTTATGTTTAAAAGAAAAATATTTGTTGTAATCTATTCCAAAGATCCTAACAGAAGAATCTACTAAATGGAGCGTTCTATCTGTTGTAGGAGTAATCGTACTCCATTCTAAAGATTGGTTACTTTGCTCTGCTGCCTGAAAAATAGCTTTTGCATAATTTGCTACAGTTAAAGCGTGATGGTCGAATTGATTTTTGTTTTTGTGAATATCTCTAATGATATTATTTAAAGTATTTTCTAAGATAATATGGTTCTTTTCAAATAGTAATGCCCACTGAACAAAAAGATTTCTATTTTTTTCAGCAGTAATAATTGCTTTATCACTAGGGTTTATTAAATTTTTAAGTGATCCAGTAATTTCTGAGTCTATATCTAAATAGACCCCACCATTATTCAGCAAAATGGTATATCTCCAAATATCTGCCTTTGCAACAATGTGATTTAATTTTAAGTAAACTTTATAAATCTCTTTTTCAGCATTTGCATGCATATAGTCATTCATCTGCTCGTCAGTATAAATAATATGTTTATATTCAGGGTTTTTTTTTCTCATTGAAGAATGCAGTTTTTCCATTCTATAAGGTAAATTTTGTGTTTTCCATGTTTGATATATAGTTTTGGGAATCATTTTATTTATTATTTATTCTTAGAACTTCTTTAAAATATATTGAAGAATTATAAGTTGGTTTGTCAATTGTTATCAAATCATCAGGATAATTTTCACAAAGATAAATTACCGTTTGGTTTTCCATTTATATAATGATAGTAATAAAATTCATCAATTATATTTTCAACAAAACTAAAAAGAATAATAAAAAAAATAAATTATCGAA
>MDTB01103507.1_pt1 | contig 53327 bp, 53 predicted proteins | sample 811161 | NCBI WGS metagenome assembly MDTB01 (sample SAMN05326650, study PRJNA326480) | marine metagenome | isolation source: seawater | place: Mediterranean Sea | collected 2009
CAAGAAGCGTCCAGCGGCAAAAAAGAAGCCTGCGACCAAGAAGCGTCCAGCGGCAAAAAAGAAGCCTGCGACCAAGAAGCGTCCAGTGGCAAAAAAGAAGCCTGCGGCTAAGAAAAAGCCTGTGGCCAAGAAGCGTCCAGCGGCAAAAAAGAAGCCTGCGACCAAGAAGCGTCCAGCGGCAAAAAAGAAGCCTGCGGCCAAGAAGCGTCCAGCGGCAAAAAAGAAGCCTGCAGCTAAGAAAAAACCTGCTGCCAAAAAGCGTCCAGTGGCCAAGAAAAAACCTGAGAAAAAGAAAGTTGTTGTTAAGAAAAGTACTTCAAAAACCCCTACATTCCCCTCTAGTGGTTTATCAAGTACTTGGCCTTTTCCGACAGGCAGTAGGCCATAAGCAAATGATAATAGCCCCCGTAATATTTGCGGGGGCTCCATTATATAATGGTTATTGATCTTCTTTGGATTGTAGTTAAGATTATAGGAAGCCTATTTTCCACACTCTGTGCGTTTCGGGCTTACTTAAAGTTCATTAACTTACATCCCTATAGCCCTCTTCATCAGGTTGTTGTAAGATTTACTGATTGGATTGCTTTGCCCTTATCTAAAATTTTTCCAAATTCTAAAAAATATGATTGGGGAAGTATTTCTGGATCGATACTTGTTGCATTTATTGTTGCTATTTGTTTTTACTTCTCTGAAAAAATTCAGGGCCTTAGCTCAGGAAATGACAGTGGATTTAACGAAATTATTCAACCATTCGGGTTAGTATTTATTTTAGGTTTAGTATGGTTGTTTGATTGGTTCCTTCACTTGATAGTTGTTTTAGTGATTGCACATGTCATTTTGAGTTGGATAAGTCCTGCAACAAAAATAGGAGCAATGAGACCAATTATAGAATTACTGGTAGCTCCGTTGCTGCTACCCTTTCAAAAACTAATTTTCAAGGGTAACCCAAAACTTACACAATTAAACTTTGATCCGTCTCCAGTTGCATTGTTTGTAATTTTACAGATTTTATTTTTGATAAATGACAGAATTATATTTGAAATCACAAATGCAATTTAGGAATTTATAATTTTTCAAAGTTAATAATTACCTCGGAGTAGTTCTCTCTTAGCTCTTGCATTATCGTTTTAACATTTACTGAATGATTTTGAGCACCTTTCTTTTGTACCTTAATTGAACCAAGAACATTTCCTAAGCACGCACTATCTTCAAGGGATGATTGTCGTGATAACGCAAAAAGCATACCAGCCCTAAATGCATCACCACAACCAGTAGGATCAACAGCATTAGATATTTTTATGGCACTAATCTCTCGATAATTTTCTTTTGTGAAAACCTTGCAACCTTTGTCTCCAAGTGTTTGAATAATGCCTCCATTCTTTTTTGGTAATAACTTTTGGGTAATCTCCTCTAATGTCAGTTGTAATTTTTTAGAAAGAATTTCACCTTCATATTTGTTTACTGTTATCCAACTTGATTTCGACACAAATGATTTTAAATCACTAATATCAAACATTGGTAGTGCCTGACCGGGGTCAAAAATAAAATGTATTCCTCTATCAAAAAATTCATTTGCATTTTTAGTCATCGCATGATGGCTATTGGGAGAGATTATACCAATACTTGTTGAATGATTAGCCAAACCCGCAACTTTTTCGTTCATCATTGCACCGGGATGAAAGCTTGTAATTTGATTTCCATCACTGTCTGTAGTTATAAAGGCTTGCGCTGTATATTGATCTGAGCATTTGATTAATTGACTTGTATCAATACCACAATTCTTTAATTCGTCTATATACTCGTCACTATCTTTTCCAACAGTTCCCAGAAGTGTACAGTTGTCACCAAGAGCATTGAGATTATATGCGATATTTGCAGCACATCCTCCAAACTCTTTTTTCATTTTTAGAGTTAAGAAGGAGACATTGATATTTGATAATTGATTTGGCAGAATTTGATCTGAAAATTTACCTTCAAATTCTAAAATAGTGTCAAATGCAATTGAACCACTAATTTGTATAGTAGATTTTCCAAAAGTATTAATTTTTTTCTCCTCTTCTATAAAGACTCTGAGTTTGATAAACAAACCCAATTTTCACTGGTAGATATTTTTTTTAAAACAATCTTACTCTTGGAATTTTTTTTATATACATCAATGAGTTCATCCGATTGAGTATTAAGTATTCCTGATAATATCAATACCCCATTTACATCAAGTTTATTAATTATAATAGATGAAAGTTCAGCTAATGTTTTAAGCAATATATTTGAAATTATTAAATCAAATTTCCCTTCAACATTATTAAGATTTGTGTAAAAAGAAAATTCTTTTTCTAATAAATTATTAATTAAAAAATTATTTTTTGTTATTTTAATTGCATCATTATCATTATCAACTAAAGTTATTTCATTTAAACCAAGTTTGCAAGCAATAATAGATAACACACCAGTACCACAACCAAGATCTAACAATCTTGAAGGTTTATTGTATTTTAAAAATGAAACTAAAGAATCAATACATAATTTAGTTGTTGGGTGTGATCCTGTTCCGAATGCCATACCCGGGTCAATAAATATTTTTAGAATTTCGTCATCTAAATTTTTAGCTAGCTCTTTCTGCCAAGTAGCACCAATCCAAATTTTATCTAAGAGTAAGGTTGGTAAGTATGATTGTTTTGAATTTTCTATCCAGTCCTTTTCAGAGGCAAGTTTGGTAATAGAAAGAATGCTTATATTATATTTATGAGATATTTTTTTTACAAACTCTTTTTCGTCAATAGAAATTGGAATTAATAAATTAAAATTTAAAACTTCATCTGACATATTATTTTTAATATCAAAGTAAGAAAGAAACTCAAAAAAAGGCTTGTGACTTATACTCAAAACCCCTTCAGAAACTAAAAAATATGTAAACTCCTCAATTTCTAGCTCCAAATATTCTGAGTCAAATTCATTACAATTAATGGTGATTGTTAATTCTTTATACATCCATAAAATCACTATCCTCAAGTTTTTTTTCTAGATAATTAATATGAACCCCACCCTTCTGCACGGTCGAATCATCAAATAATTTAAGGTGTAAGGGTATGTTAGTTGAAATACCCTCCACAATCATTTCTGATAATGCAACTTTAGTTCTGGCAAGAGCCTGTTGTCTATTCTTTCCGTAAACGATTATCTTACCAATCATAGAGTCATAGTTTGGAGGAACTACATAATTAGCATATACATGTGAGTCAACTCTGATTCCTGGCCCTCCGGGCATATGCCAAGTAACAATTTTTCCAGGAGATGGTATGAAATTTATAGGATTTTCTGCATTGATTCTGCACTCAATTGCATGACCTTTAGGCTGGATATCTTTCTGTTGAAACTTTAATGGTCGATTAGCTGCAATAAAAATTTGTTCTTGTACCAAATCAACTCCAGTAATTAATTCAGTTACTGGGTGTTCAACTTGTATTCTCGTATTCATTTCTATGAAAAAAAAATCACCTTCTTCGTAAAGGAATTCAATTGTTCCAGCACCTCTGTAATTAATTTCTTGGCATGCTTTCCTGCATAAAATACCTATTTTTTCTATTGCATCGTTAGAAATCCCCACAGCTGGAGCTTCTTCAATCAATTTTTGGTGCCTTCTTTGTATGGAGCAATCTCTCTCACCAAGATGCACAACATTTCCGTGATTATCTGCCAGTACTTGTATTTCTATATGGCGAGGTTTTTCAAGAAATTTTTCTAAATAAACTTCTGGGTTACCGAAAGCTGCAGATGCCTCATTTTGTGTTGTTTTAATAGCATCAAGTAAATCATTTTCATTTGCAACTACTCTCATACCTCTTCCACCCCCACCTCCAGAGGCTTTTATAATTAACGGGTAAGAAATAGATTTTGCTATTTTTATTATTTCTTCTGCTTTTTTTGGCAAAGTTCCAACAAAACCGGGCACACATGGAACTCCAGCTTCTTTCATAGTTCTCTTAGCTTCGATTTTATCACCCATTTTTTTTATTACATTTGGAGGAGGACCAATAAAAACAAAACCACTTTTTACAACTTGCTCGGCAAAATCAGAATTTTCTGATAAAAAACCATACCCAGGGTGAATGGCTTCTGTGTCAGTTACCTCTGCGGCTGCTATAATTGCAGGTATATTCAAATAGCTGTCACGAGATGTTGGTGGTCCTATACAAACAGACTCATCTGCGAGTTTTACATACTTTGCATCTTTGTCAGCAGTTGAATAAACTGCAACAGTTCGAATTTCAAGTTCACGACAAGCCCGTTGTATTCGAAGCGCTATTTCTCCTCGATTTGCTATTAGTACTTTTGAGAAAGGTGCCATCATATTTTTATGATTCTATTTTGAAAAGCGGTTGTTCAAATTCAACTGGTTCTCCGTTCTCAACCAAAATTTCAAGTATTTTACCTGATATATTTGAAGGCACCTCGTTCATAAGTTTCATAGCCTCGATTACACATAATGTTTGACCTTCTTCAACTAACTGATCAATTTCAACAAACGGATTTGCATCAGGAGATGGAGCTCGATAGAAGGTTCCTACCATTGGAGACAAAATTACTTTGTAATGATCTTCGCCCTCTGGTCCTGATGAAGAATAGTCACTTATTTCAACTTGTTCAGGTGAATCAACTGCCCCAGAGATTTTTGAATAGTTTGTATTTTTACTGCTATGTTTTTTTACAGACTTAACAATTCGGACTCTGTCTTCTCCCTCGGTAATTTCTAGTTCAGAAATTTCAGAGTCAGAAACAAGATCTATTATACTTTTAAGTTTTCGAAGATCCATTTATTTGAGTAATTAAAAAATTCAATGCAAAAATGTAACCCTGGTAACCAAAACCAGAAATAATACCTTGCGCAATATCAGAGAAGTATGAGAAGTGACGAAACTTTTCTCTTGTAAATATATTACTTAAATGAACCTCAATGAATTTTCTTTCATCAAAAGTCTGAATTGCATCCCTAATAGCAACACTTGTGTGTGTGAAAGCTCCTGGATTAATTATAAAAGCAGCAACCTCTGTATTTGAAGCAGAATGGATAATTTCAACTAATTTCCCCTCATGATTTGACTGAAAAAATTCAATACTAATTTCATTTAAATCAGCAATTTGCTTCAAACCATTGTTAATTTCTTTTAAGGATTTACTTCCATAAATTTGAGGCTGTCTAGAACCAAGCATGTTAAGATTTGGGCCATTAATAACCCATATTGTTGGTTTGTTACCCATAGATATTGTTTATAAAAGTTGTTTAAATTCATTAAATACCCATGATTTTATCTCATTTTCGGATAATTTTCCCATTTTTGTTTTAATTAAATTACCTTTAGGTCCGATAAGTGCTGTGTATGGTAGAGCGTCTCTTTTGCTTCCTAAAAAACTTGCTAACTCTGATCCTCTGGGACCTGCAATTAAAATGGGTTGAAAAAGACTTTGTTTATCAATAAACTTTTTTACTTGTGTTTTATTGTCAACAGCCAAAGCTATCACTTTAATACCGTTTTGCTGGTTTTCAGCATGAAATTTAGAAAGCATTGGCATTTCTTCTACACAAGGAGCACACCAGGTAGCCCAAAAATTTACAACTGTAAATTTGCTTCCTTTTAAAGATGATAAATTTATCGAATTTCCCTCTATATTCTCAAGAGAAATTGAGAAAAATTGGTTCACGTCTTTAGGCTTACTGTTTTTCAAAATATAGACACTTAAACTTAAACCAAGACAAATAACACCTATTAAGTATAAAACGTAAAAATGATTCTTTTTTAATTTCATACTATTAATATCTCCACTAAAATAAGAGTTTGTCAACATCTTGTAATTTTAAACCACGTAACCTGGTTTTTGACTCAATATGGATGAGAGCATAAATATTGATTTTTTCATTATTCCAAATAAAATTAAGCCCTTCCACTAAGCCCTTTCCCAAGGGATGCTTTAATTGACAAGCATCCGAATTTATCCCTTTATTTAAAAGTGCAATAGCGATTTCTTTCGTCGTTTCCGTAAAACAACAGACTCTTATATCACTAAATCTAGTTACTGTTTCATTTGCGATTGATCCAATTAAAATCGGATTAAATATTTTTATAATTTCCATTAAATCTTTAGCCTTTTTTCTTAATTCTGTTAATCTTTCTAGATGTTCTTTTTTAAAAAACAACATAAGATGTTTCTTTATTGCTTGATCCAATTCGATATTGTTTGGTAGATATTTTTTTTTTATTTTCTGTCCAGTTCTTAAAAAGATTAATTCTTGCGCTTTGGTTTTAGCATCATAATAACTAAATCCATTTTCAACAACGAATTTAGCAGCTATCGAGGCAATTTCTTGTTTTATCTGATTCATTTTTCTATCTAATTAATTAGTAGTTAAAATATATCTATGCATATTCATATTATTGGTATTTGTGGGACATTCATGGGAAGTCTTGCATTATTAGCACGAAATCTTGGAATGAAAGTTACAGGTTGTGACAGTAATGTGTACCCACCAATGAGCGATCAATTAAAAGATGTTGGTATAAAAATAGTTGAGGGTTATGACCACGAACAAATAAAAATGAAACCAGACTTATGGGTTATTGGAAATGTTGCCACAAGAGAGTTTCCAATTATTGAGTTAATTTTAAACCAAAAATCGCCATTTATTTCAGGTCCAGCATTTTTAAAAGAATTTATTTTAAAAAATAAACATGTAATAGCAGTAGCTGGGACACATGGTAAAACAACGACCAGTGCCCTAATTGCTTGGATCCTTGAATACACTGGGAATAATCCTGGTTTTTTGATTGGAGGAGTTCCAAACAATTTCAATTTATCAGCAAAATTAGGAGAAAAAAACGGAATTTTTGTTTTGGAGGCAGATGAGTACGATACTGCTTTTTTTGACAAACGTTCAAAATTTCTTCATTACACTCCTAAAATAGCAGTTCTGAATAATTTGGAATTTGATCATGCTGATATTTTTCGTGACTTGAAGGCTGTTGAAGACCAATTCCACTATTGGATGAAAATTATTCCTTCAAAATCTCAAATCATAATTAATAAAAATGACATGAATCTCACAAGGTTGATTGAACGTGGAGTATGGTCTAAAACCACTTTTTTTAATGATAGTGATAATTGGTTTTTTAAAACTAATAATAATAAAACCAACAATTTTGGTGGAATGAGGGAAAAATTTTATATTTTAAATAGCAAGAAAGAAGAGGTTGAATTTAGCACCTCTTTACTCGGTGAACACAACAAAAGTAACATTCTTGCTGCAGTTGCAACGGTAGGTTGTTTAGGTATTTCAATAAAGGTAGCAGCAAAAGCAATCAATACTTTTGTGGGCATCAAAAAAAGACTTGAATTAAAGGGGGAGGTTAATGAAATAAAAGTTTTTGATGATTTTGCCCACCATCCAACGGCAATCAAATTAACAATTCAAGCTGTTAGAAAAAATTTTATTGAAAATTCAAAGAATCATAAAAATTCAACCACAGGAAAAATATTAGTAGCATTTGAACCAAGATCTAATTCTATGAAAATGGGAGCAATGAAAAAAGATTTAGCACAGGCTTTTTCAGAAGCCGATGAGCTATTTGTATTTTGTAAAAAGGTAAACTGGGATTTAAACAGTATTTTTTCCAGATCAAACCTAAACCCAAAATCATTTAAAAATTTAAATGATTTGATTGAAAGTATTGTAAAAATTTCCAGGAGAGGGGATATTATTTTAGTAATGAGCAACGGCAGTTTTGGGGGAATCCATAAAAAGATTCTTGAAAAATTGAAGGTAAATCAAAAGTGAATATATTTTTCCATGACAAAAATATATTTCGGATTGGAGTAATAAGCTCAGATATCGGAAACCATATTAAAATAATACTACCATCTGGTGAAACAAAAAAAGTAAAAAAACACAAAACAACTTTGCTCTTAATAAATAAAATAGAAAGTAATTTTATCGAACAAGCAAAAAAAATTTGTAATACGATAAATGTTAAGGATCTTTGGAAAGTGGCACCTAAATTTAATTTTACAGTCTCTGATATAAGTAAGAAGTATTATTCAACTGAGGTGGATTGTAAAAAAAAAGCTGCTTTACTAATGTGTCTTGTTCAAAATCCAATATATTTCAGAAGAGAAGAAAAAGGAGCCTTTAGAACTGTTCCAGATGAAATAGTTAAGGTTGCCATTAAGCGGAAATTAATAAAAAAACTAGCAGCAGAGGAGGAAAAATACTTAATTAACCAAATGATAAAAGGAATATTACCTGAAAGAATTAATAAAAGGGGTACAACACTTTTGTCGCAAGAAAGTAATAAATTAACTGAATACATTGCTATAAAAAAAGTCGCAGCTCATCTTGGACTATCGTTACATCAGGTTTTATATAAATTTGGTATCTTAAAATCAGCATTTCAACTTCACAAAATTACCTTTTTAAATAAAGTAAAAAATTTAGAGCAAAAAAAAATTTACCTGAAAAGAAGTAAAAAAAATTTACTGACAACTCTAAACCTTTTATCTTCTGATGTAGAGGCGTACTCTATTGATGACCTTACAACTAATGAGATTGACGATGCACTGTCATTAAAAAAAATAGAAGTGAAAAAACAAAACAATCATTCATGTAATTGGAGGGTTGGTATACACATAGCCCTTCCAGCTGTTTTTTTGAGCCCTGACGATTGTGAATTTATGGGTATTAGAGATAAGGCTTTAAGCATTTATACCCCTAGTGAAAAAGAAACTATGATTCCAAACTCGATTTTGAAGTTAGCTTCTCTTGATGAAGATACATCAAAGCCAGTACTTTCTCTGTATGTTTTATTTGATGATGAAGGATTAATTATTTCTAAAGAAACATTGATAGAAAAAATTTTCATTAAAAAGAATTTACGATTTGGAGAGTGGGAGAACGAATTCGAAAAGAATTCTATATCTTCTAAATTACCCTGGGAAGGATTGAGAACACTATATTTTTTATCTACCAAGCTTCGAAAAAATAGAAATTTTAAAAACTACGCATCAAACTTGAGAAAAGAATTTAAAGTGTCTGTCATTTCCAGGCAAGAGAAAAATCTCGCCAGTATGAGCTCAGAAGGTACTCCTAAAATTGAGGTTAGAAAAAGAGGCTCTATAGCTGATGTTGTAGTTTCTGAATTTATGATTCTTGCCAACACTGTGTGGGGGGAAATGCTACACAAATTATCACAACCAACTGCTTTTCGAACCAATAAATGTGGAATTACTCGAATGCAAACTGAAGTTGCACGTCATGATGATCTGGGGGTAGATTATTACGCATGGACCACATCACCATTACGAAGATATATTGATTTTATTAATCAGTGGCAGATACTTTGTTCAATCCTTGTTGATAAAAAATTAAAAAGTTTTACAAAAGAAAAACTTGATACTGAAATAATCCATTTTGAAAAAAAACAAAATTTATATTCAAATTATCAAAAACTTATGGAGAGATATTGGGTGTTTAGATGGCTGATAGAAAAAAAAATGAAAGCAAAAGAATTTTGGAATAATAATGAAGATAGTAAACTAATAATGGATTGTGACTATATTGGAAATGGACAATTTTCATTGCAACAAGCCCCATTGACTTTCAAGTTAGAAAATGACGGAAAGTCTGCTACCAGTAAAATTTCAAAAGTGGAAATTGAAAGCATTGATTGTTTAGAAATGAAAATAAAATTACGTCCCGTATACTAAATAATTAACCTAAGGTTCAACTCATAATGAAAAAAAAATTTGCAGTTTTGGGTAACCCTATTAGGCATTCATGGTCCCCATTTATTCATGAGTTATTTGCAAAACAATTTGATCTTTCAATTTCTTACATAAAAGTAAAAGTTTTAAGTGGTTCATTAAACAACACCCTACAGGAACTTATTAAACAGGGTTTCACAGGAGTGAATATTACAGTTCCTTTGAAAAAGGAGGCATTTGATTTTGCTAGTTCAAATAAATGCGAAATAACTGTAAGAGCTAAAAAAGCTAACGCAGTAAACACAATTTTTTTTGATAAACAAAAATTTATAGCAGACAATACAGATGGTTATGGATTAATTAAAAGTCTTGAAGGTTTTAATCTTAAGAAGATCAAAGGTGGAAGTATTTTAATATGTGGTGCAGGTGGAGCAACTAGAGGGATTTTGCCAGTTTTTAATAAAAATAATTTTAAAAAAATAACGATCATAAACAGAAGTCACACTAATTTAAATATGCTTTCTTCTATTTTCTCATCAAACCTATTTGATTACATAACCATTAAGGACTTCAAAAATAATTTCAGTACATTAAGTAAAACAGAAAAAAGAATGTTTAATTATAATTTAATTATAAATGCTACCTCTGCAAGTATTGCAGATTCTGATTTTGAACATATTCCCTCAGAAATATTTAATGACTGTCCCTTAGCCCTTGACCTTTTTTATGGCAAAACACACTCTCCTTTTATGAAATTAGCGTTGGCTTCTGGTGCTAAAAATGTTTTGGATGGGCTGGGAATGTTAGTAGAACAAGCGGCTGAAAGTTTTTACATTTGGACTGGGTTTAAACCGAAAACATCTCAAGTATTGAATACTCTACGCTTTGAAATTTTAAAAAAATGAATAAGGTAAAACTTACTTCTAAAAAAAATAATCATTTGCAATCAATGAGGGATCCTGAAGTAGGCAAAAAGGTTCTATTTGAAATACAGGAATTATTGTCAAGATTTAGCCTGGAATCTCAGTTGATTGATAGTGAAAACTTAGTTTTCGATAAAGAACGTAAACTAACTGTAAAGGGAGCAGTTGCTAATCAACAAACAAGTACTCTTTTATCTAAATTAAATGAATTACATGCAGCTGACATAGCATATATCCTTGAGGCATTACCTATGCCCGAAAGAGAGCTTATTTGGAAGCAAGTAAACATCACCAGCAAATCTCATGTCCTAATTGAAATCAGTGGACCTGTAAGACCATCATTGACGAATTGGATGAACAAGAATGAATTAATACACATTGCTCAATCGTTAGACCCTGACGACTTGGCTTACATAGCTGATGATTTACCATACGAAATTGTAGAGAAAGTTAGAGATGGATTTTCAATCTCAGAGAAAGAACAATTTAGAACGGTAATGTCATACTCGAGTAGCTCGGTTGGTGCATATATGGATTTCGAGGTTATTACTATTCGGGAAGATATTAATCTTGAAGTTGTACACCGATACCTCAGACGATTAGATGGATTTCCACCACATACTAATAAACTATTTGTTACTAATAGAAAGGGAATTCTTACAGGTAGCTTATCTTTGGAAAACCTTTTGATTAAAAATCCTGAGACGGTTGTAAAAGAAATTATGGAGGTAGATATTCTGGCTTTAAATGTAAAGGATGATGCAGAAGAAGTTGCAAAAGCATTTGAAAAATATGATTTAGTTTCGGCTCCTGTAGTGGATGATTCAATGAGATTAGTTGGCAGATTAACTGTAGCTGAAATTGTTGACTTCATTATGGAAGAAAATAGTCAAGAAACCTTCACGAATGCTGGATTCAAAGTTGAAGAGGATGTCTTTGCCTCAGTTTTTACGGCTGTTAAAAATAGATGGATGTGGTTGGCAATCAATTTATTAACCGCATTTTTTGCATCTAGAGTAATAGGAGTTTTTGAGGGAACAATCGAACGTGTTGTTGCGCTTGCAACTCTTATGCCGATAATCGCTGGGGTTGCCGGAAACTCAGGAAACCAGACCTTGGTTTTGATGATCAGATCGATTGCTCTTGGACACATCACAAGTCTGTCAATTTCAAGACTATTTATAAAGGAGTTATCTGTTGCTTTTATAAATGGAATTATCTGGGGTGCAGTCGCAGGATTATTTGCTTATTGGCTTTATTTTGATCAGCCGATTTCGATGTTATTGGGTTTAACAATGATGTTGGCTATATTATTGAATTTAACTGTTGCGGCCGCATTCGGGGTTTTAATTCCTGTCATACTCAACAAATTAAACAAAGATCCTGCAGTGGGATCCTCAGTTTTGTTAACTTTTGGTACTGATTCGATGGGTTTTTTGATTTTCTTAGGACTTGCAACTATGATTTTCTAATATTTCTTTGCCATATTCCACTTTTACCTCCAATTTTTTTTTCAAGACCAACATCAGTAATAATCATACCTCTGTCAATTGATTTGACCATGTCATAAATAGTTAGAAGTCCAATTTGTACTGATACGAGAGCTTCCATTTCTACTCCAGTCTTTCCTGTTGACTCGACTTTGACACTGCATAAAATACATCTCTCCCTCGTCTTGGTTATAAAATCTACTTCTACATTTGAAATGCTAATCGTATGGCATAAAGGAATAAGTTCACTAGTTTTTTTACTTGCTTGTATTGCAGCGACTCTAGCAACTTGTATTACATCCCCTTTTTTTGACAACCCAGATTTAATAATTTTTAAGGTATCGAGGTGCATTATAATTTTACCATTAGCTATAGCGCTTCTTTTGGTATCATCTTTATCAGCAATGTCAACCATATGAACATTACCTTTTTTGTTGAAATGAGTTAAATTTTTCATTATTAAGCTTAGATATTTATCAAATTATAATCTTAAAATTTTAGGAGATAAAAATAAAAGTTTTTTTTCTTTTCTTTTGTAGAGGTGTATTTTTTTTGGTCACTATTTTTTCAATAAGAGTTTCAGCTGAATTACCGGACTTAGGGTCATCTGCTGCAAGAGAACTTTCTGTTGAAAGTGAAAAGATTCTTGGGTCCAAAATATTTAACAGATTGGCAAGAGCCGAGGTAATTTTTAATGATGATGAAGCTACTGACTATTTGAGTATAGAGGTAAAAAAAATAATAAAAAAAGCAATTGAAAATAATTATATTTCTGGAGATGCTGTAAATTTAATTAACAATTTCGATATCTTTTTAATTAAAGATCCGATGTTAAATGCTTTTGCCTTACCTGGTGGAAAAATAGGAGTTCATACTGGACTATTCTTGAACGTTGGTTCTGAGGGAGAGTTAATGTCTGTTTTGTCACATGAACTTGCTCACATTACTCAAAAACATATAGCAAGAATGTTTGTACAAAGAAAAGAATCATCTGCCCTTATGATAGCTACAGCAATTTTATCGGCCATGGCTGCATCTTCAAGTAATTCAGACGCAGCTTTTGGACTAATGGCACTTGGCCAAGGTATAGCAAATCAAAAAAGGCTGGTTTTTTCCAAATCTGCCGAAAACGAAGCTGATAGAGTAGGCTTGAAGTTTTTAACCTCAGCAGGATTCAAACCCACTCATATGGTAAGTATGCTAGAAAGACTTAACTTTGCAAATATGCTGTCCGGAATGAAACCACCTTGGTTTTCAACACATCCTATGAGTTTTGAAAGGATTGCTGAAATAAAATCCAGGATTCCAATTGAAGAAAAATTCCCCATTAAAACCAGTGTTAGGAAAGAATTCTTTACCTTGATTCAAGCTCGATTAAGCAATAATTCAGATTTAGTTAATTTGAAAGAATACAATAAAGAAAATATTCATTTATCCATAGAAATGAACGAGATTCCAATTAAGGAGTTATACGGACTTTTCTGGAACTTGCTTGATAGAAATAATTACACAACTGCTAACCAAATAATAATAAAACTAAAAAAAAATTTGGAATACTCAAAGAATAAAATACGACTCAAACCTATGATTGCTTTAGCTGAAGCTAATTTGATGAATGCTATGAATGAGTTTAAAAAAACAACAAAAATTATTGATAATGTTCTTCCGCTCAGACAAGAGCATCCAAGTGAAAGAGCACTGATGAAATTAAAACTAAAAGCTTTAGTGAATTTAAATAAACTTTTTCTTGCTGAAAAAATTGCAAAAAAAATTATTCAAAAATGGCCTAATGATTTTTCTGTTTGGGCATCAAGAGCATTAATTGCCGATAAAAAAGGTTTAAGAGCAAAGGCACATATTTATACTGCTGAAAAATACATTGCTATGGGAGATTTGCGTCTGGCAATTGAGCAATTACATTTAGCAAGAGAGTCAAATCAATTGGATTTTATCTCCCTATCAAAAGTTGACAGCAAACTAAATGAAATAAGAGCTAGTATTAAGGAAAATCTGAAATTTAATCTTCAATAACAAATTTTGTACCACAATATGGGCATGAAGCATGTTTCATTTTACCGATATTTAAATATATTTTTGGATGACTGTTCCAGTTTGAATCTTCTTTAGTAGGACAATAGATAATTTCGCTGAATTTGCTTACTTTGACAATTTTTCTAGGTGGTGAGCTAGTTTTGATCATTTTATTACTTAAATTTCGTTAAGCCAATGAGAAAACTTTTCTGTTTTTCCAGCTACTATGTCAAAAAATAGTTGCTGAAGATTATTAGTTATTTCACCTTTTTTTCCGTCTCCAATTTGTCTGTCGTCAAGTTCTTTTATTGGAGTTATTTCTGCAGCAGTTCCAGTAAAAAAAGCTTCATCAGCCCCATATATTTCATCTCTAGTAATTCTTTTCTCTTTTATTGTAATACCCATTTCCTTTGCAAGTTCAAAAACAGTGTCCCTTGTTATTCCGTCTAAGCAAGTAGTGAGATCGGTTGTGTAAATGATATTTTTTTTAACAATAAAAAGGTTTTCTCCAGCACCCTCTGAAACGTAACCATCAGTATCTAACATCAAAGCCTCATCATATCCATTTTTTGATACCTCTTGATGGGCTAAAATTGAATTAATATAATATCCACAAGCTTTAGCTCTTACCATTGACGAGTTGATGTGATGTCTGCTGAAAGAGGAAGTTTTAACTCTTATTCCATTTGAAAGACCGTCATCTCCAAGATAAGTACCCCATGGCCATGCTGCAATTGAAACATGAACTGAGCAACCCTCTGGATTCAATCCCATTTTTTCTGAGCCCAAAAAAACAATAGGTCTAATATAACAAGCTTTAAGTTTGTTCATTCTTACGACTTCAATTTGAGCAGTTTCAAGATCATTCCTTGAGAAGGGAATTTTGATTTGGAAGATTTTTGCTGAGTTTATAAGCCTCTGAGTATGCTCGCCTATCCTAAAAATAGCACTTCCATTGGTCGTCTCATAGCATCTTACACCTTCAAAAACCCCCATTCCATAGTGAAGGGTGTGAGTAAGGATATGAATATTTGCCTCTCTCCAAGCAACAAATTCACCGTCCATCCATATAAAACCGTCCCTGTTAGACATGGGCACAACTTGCATTTTTTTCTCCTATCTTGTTTATTTTATCTGAGGAGTAACAAAAAAAGTTATTTCTCTGAATTAAGATCTGATAAATTCCTAATATTTACGGGGGCATTTTTAAAAACTTTTTTCCACAGCTGATTTACATAATTTCTTTGAATCTTAAAGTTTTCAAAATCCACTTTGACATTTTTTTCCCCTTTTAACCTGTATTTATGTTGTATTGTTCTATATTCTGCATAGATATTAGCTACCTTGATTGTTAAGCTTTCCGGTAAAACTTTTTTAGATGCAAAATCGTTCAATAAATTTATAGTACCAATGTTCTGACAAAATGATTCATGATATGTTGCATATCTCAGAACTGTTGCTTGTGTGATGAATTCAATATCAATCATTCCACCATTATCATACTTAATATCAAATAATTTGGGTTTTGTTTCATATGAGGATGTAATTTTGTTTCTCATCGAAATTATTTCTTCAGTTAATTTTTGGGGACTACGTCTAATTTGCAGAATTGAGCTACGAATTTCTTCAAATGTTTCTCCTATTTCTCTGTTTCCTGCACAAAATCTAGATCTGGAAACAGCTTGGTGCTCCCATAGCCAAGCTTTATTTTTTTGATATTCATGAAATGATTCAAGGGAGGTGACAAGTAAACCAGAATTTCCATTTGGTCTGAGTCTCAAGTCAATACTAAAAAGGCTTCCAGCAGAAGTTGAAACTGAAAGCCAAGAAATAAATCTTTTTATAATTTTGATATAGGTAGAATAATTGTGGTCTTGTATAGTTTTGGTTAAAAAAATTAAGTCCAAATCCGAGGCAAAGCCAAACTCTTTACTTCCTAATTTACCGAAGGCAATTACAGCAATTTTGGGAAATTTATCACTAGGAAAATAACTCTTCCAAACACAAAACAGTGTAGTATCAATGATTACATCTGCTAAATTAGACATTTGCTCAGAGAGTTCCTGAATGCTCCATTTGTTTCCATGATCCTGAACCAAAAGCTTAAACAAATTTGCTTGATGCACTTGTCTTAAAATATTTATTTGATTTTCAAAATCATTTTTAATACTTGACTTAGTGATACTTAGTTGAATTTCTAAATCGTTTTTTACTTTTTTAAAATCAATTTGTTTAGTACTAAAAGTATCTTTTAGTAATTGATCCAATATCGAGGGATGTTTTTTTATGTAATCAGCAATCCACAAAGATTCATTTGTAATATTAAAAATTTTTTCTTGAATCGATGGGTATTCGTCGAGCATCCTGGAATAGGATGGTTTTTTTCTAAGAGAACAAATTAACTCATCATATGAGCTATGTGAGTTTGTAATAAGTTTTTTTTCAAAATTTGCTATTGGCATTTTAGAAAAATTTTGATTAAATAACAAATCATTACTTTTGTGAATATTTAAAGTTTTGTTGAGTATGCTAATTATTTTTTTTTGATTATCAACTATTTCCTGTTTTAGTTTTGTTGTGCTAGAAATTCGCAAACTTTTAGTAATTTTTTTAATGTTGTCAACGTTAAGAGTATGTAGTTGACTATTGAAACAATATTGAATGTGATGCTCTATTGTTCTCCAAAACTTATAGGCTTCAAAAATTTTTTCTTCATTTGTTGACGAAATAAACTCAAGTCTAGATAACTCCTTTAATGTAATAAGAGTAGATGACGATTTTAAGGCATGATTGTTTCCACCACGTACCAGCTGTTGAACTTGTACAAGAAATTCGATATCTCTTATTGCTCCACTTTCTAATTTAACATTGAATATATACCCGTTCCTATTTTTTTCTCCAGAAATCTTATGTTGTGACTTAATCTTTTTATTTAAATTTCTTATTGATTCTAGTGATTCAAAATCCGGATACGATCGAAAAACAAATTCGTCTTTTAATTTATTTAATTGATTTATATGTTTTTTAAATTCGTTGCTTTTTTGAATAAAAGGAGAATTCACAACTCTAGCTTTAGTCCATGAAAATCTCTCCCAGGTCATTGCATCCTTTATAAAATAATCCTTTAACCCATTAATACTGATACTGGTTGGTCCCATTGCAGCGTGTGGACGCAAACGGAGATCAACTTTAAATACGTAACCGTCGACAGTTACTGTACTTAGTAAATCAGAAATTCTTTTTATTACTTTAGAAAAGAATAATGAATTTTCAATATTTTTTTTTTGCGTATTTAGCACCTGCTGTTTTCCCATTTTCTGTATGAGCAAAAATTATGTCTATATCTGAAGATGGATTTAGTTCTCTACCACCCAATTTCCCCATACCTATAATTATTAGATCTGAGTACTTATTTTCTTTTCCAATTGGCAAACCAAATTTTTTTGATTCAATTAAAACTGAATGCTCATAACAGGTTTGTATGCAAATTTCTGCTAGTGAACTTATGCTATCAAGGTTTTCATCAAAACTTGATAAATTCATATAGTCCCTTGTCATAATTGATAACATGCAGGAGTTTCTATATTGTCTTATGTCTGAGGATATGTCTTGTTCACTGGGATATTCAAGCGAACTCCAGTGTTTTTGTCGGTGGTTAAGCAAAACTTTTGTGTTAATCGGTAGTTCAGGATCTAATATCAAGTTTTTTTTTAAATAATCCTTGAAAATAGATTTTGCCCACTCAGAAAAATTAAGAGTATCAATAAAAAGATTTTCCATGTAATAATTTTATCTCTCAACGTTAATTGGAGCTTTATTTTAATTTAAAAAATGAGTGATTCCAAAAAAAATGAACATCTACAACCACGTTCAAAATTTGGACAGTTGTTTATTGTCAACTTGTTAAGGTTATTTCTAGGCAGCATTCTTTTGTTTTTCGTATTGGCTGCTTTTGGTTTGGGGGCAGTCAGACTTTGGTTAGGTCCTGAAATTGAAAGTACAATTACTAGCAAAGAGAAATTTGATATTTATTTGCCTAAGGTTTTATTAAAACATAATATCGAAATCTCAATTCAAGATGCAAAAATTGACTGGGGAAAATGGTTAACACCCAATCTAATTCTTAATAACATAGAAATCACAAAAAATTCCGATGAAATCCTTGTTCACATCAATGAACTGGAATCCGAGCTGAATTTTAAAAGTATTGTAAGTTTTTTAAACCGTAATCCTGTAAGCAGTAATTTAAAAATGGATATAGTTTCGATATCTTTCGATAAAAAAAATATCAAAAACAAAGTATTTTTAGCTGGTTTACCAATTTTATTTTCTAGTAATGAGATTGATCAGGCAGATAAGGATTTACTAAGGTATTCACCGAATAAAATTGAAATAAATAAACTTTTAATTTACCAAAACAATATTGATCAAATTGATAAGATTGAGAATTTGCCTATAAATATGGGGGCAATCTTAATTAAAAATGATTCTGATCAGGTGAAGTTAATTTTTAAAGAAATTCATACAGAATCGTTGATGTCAGTTGTACCGACCACTGGAAAACTAAATGAAAAAGATGTTATTTTTGAGGGTTTTTTCAAAGAACTAATGTTCAAATTACCAAAATTTAATAATGAATATAATGATAAAGTTTTAGAATCATTAATCCTTGAGGGTAGATTTGAACAATTAGGAATTGAAAAACCAGATTCCCAAACAAGATTTTCTGGTTTAAATGGTTCTTTTATACTAGACTCATCGGATTTATATTTTGAATTTTTTTCGGAAAATGCTTCAATTTTTACAACTGAAAAATTTCCTTATTCAGATTTAGGTGTTTTGGCTGTTGACGGTAAATTAGGCATTAAAACACCAAAAATAAAACAATTTTTAGAAGGAAAAAAATTAAAAGTTCCAATTAATATTTTTAAATTAAATTTGTCTAATTCAGATCTTAAAATTGAGTCAAAAGGATTGCTAAATCTCGATTCTTTTAGTTCACAAAGCATTGAAATTCAGGGAGAGGTAGTTTTTAAAAATCCAAAAAAAATTCCATACTATTTACCAAAAAAAATTGGAAAAAAAACAAGAAATTGGTTGGAAAGAGGGATTGTATCAGCAGATTCAGTTGTAGGCTCTTTTTTTTATGAGGGGCCATTGAGAAGTTTCTCGGGATCTTCTGACACGGAGAATACAAAATTAGAAGCAAATTTTTTTGTTCAAAACTTAGACTTAGTGTTTTCATCAAGATGGCCTAGAATTGAAGGAATAAACACTGTAATCACTTTTCAAAATTCTAATTTTAAGATAATAAATGCTACAGGATTTTTAAACGAAACAAAACTGTCTTCAATAAATGGAGAAATATCGAATATATTTTCCAAATTACCAAAATTATTATTAAATGGAAACATTACTGGATCACTTGATAGTTTTATAGAGGTCTCAAATAATTCACCACTTGAAAAATGGCTTTGGGGAGTCACAAAAACTGCTAGTGGAGAAGGAAACACATCCTTAAACTTAACTTTGAATTTAGATTTAAAGAAAATTAAGAATTCAAGTTTTAATGGAAATTTATTTTTTGAAAACACTGAAATTTCATTTGCTGAAAATTTTTTGCCACTAAAGGAGGCAAGAGGAAAAATAACTTTCACAAACAAATTGATTTCTAAAATTGACATCAAAGGTGAGCTTCTTGGAGGGAATATTGAATTTACAAATGTTAATAAAGCATCATTGAAAAAAGGAATTTTTTTAAGTGCTAAAGGCGAAATTAGTGGACAAAAACTGGAAAATTGGTTGACCAGCAACTCAGAAATATCAATTCAAGAGAAAATTTATGGTGATACAAAATATAATTCAGAAATCAAATTATTTAAAGATTTTATAGAGGTTCAAGTTAGTTCTAATCTTGAAGGTATAACCATAAATTTACCATATCCACTTGGAAAAGATTCGTCTAAAAATTTGAAGCTCAGTGGAGTCTTCCTTCAAGAGAAAATTCTACAAGATGGGGTTTTGAATAGGACATGGAATATAAGAACCAATAATGGATTATTATTTTTAGTTAACCAAGCTAAATCTTTATCTTCACAAAATAGAATTAAATTGTCCAAAGGCAATAAATTTACATTGGTAATTGATGATAAAAAATTCAGCAAGATCACTGAAAAAAATCTAAAAGATTTTCCACAGCAGCAATCTAACAAAATTTCACTTCATCAAACTAAAATTGATTTAGAGAATTGGAAAGGCTTAATTTATGATGCAAATAACTCATCAATTAACAACTTTTTTAATATTCTTGATAATAAAAATATTAAGTTTGATTTGTTCGCTGATGAGCTAAAATTGGGAAACAAAATTTTTGATAATATTAAGATCAAAACACTTATTACATCGAATGGGTGGGCTGGAATTTTTAGTTCATATCAAACTACCGGCGTATTTAATTGGACCAAAGAAATTAATAAATTAAATGCCCACTTTTCTCATTTACACATAGATAAAAAAACCAGTGAGTCAACTGAGTCGGACGAGTTATTTGATTTTGATGAGAGTTATAATTGGCCATCTTTGAGCATATTCGTTGATGATTTTAAAAGTTTTAAATTTCAAGGTAAATTAGCTGTTGAAGCAAATTACCTAAAAAATCAAAGACTATGGGATTTGGAAAAGATAGAAATCTTTTCAAAATCGACCAGACTTGAAGCAAGTGGATTCTGGAGAAAATTCAAAAAAAACATCACTACTAAAATACCTTATCCAAATGGTGCTTCTAGTAATAAGACCATAACCGAATTAGATTTCAGACTTGACACAAAAAATGGATCTAATTTACTCGATAAATTTGGTTACCCTGATTTATTAGCAGGTTCAGGAGGTATAGTTTCTGGTCAATTAAAGTGGTTAGGTTCACCACTTGATTTTAAAATTAAAAATACAAGTGGAGACCTGTCACTAGACATACAAAAAGGTAAGTTTCTAAAAGTCGAACCAGGTTTAGCTCGCTTGATAGGTGTATTAAATTTACAATCACTTCCAAGAAGAATTAAGCTAGATTTTGAGGATATATTTAGTGAGGGATTTTCCTTTGATAAAATTAGAGGTGATGTTAGTCTTCAGACGGGCACGGCAAATACAAAAAATCTTAGAGTGATTGGTACCCAAGCATCTATTTTTTTGGAGGGGGATGTTGAAATTTTAAATCAGACTCAGAATATGAGAGTTCTTGTCTTGCCTGAACTTAATGCTGGATTAGCCTCCCTTGGATATGTTCTGGTTAACCCGGCAGTTGGATTAGGTAGCTTTATTGCTCAGTATATTTTGAGAGATCCCTTAAGAAAAATACTAGCATTTGAATATAAATTAAAAGGATCTTGGGACTCTCCAATAGTTGAATCAATTCAACAAAAAAAACCAAATACTGATGAATCGTCAATTTATCAAAATCCACTGGAAAATTAAAAGATGATTAAAGTTGCTGCAATACAGATGATTTCCGGTGTAGAAATAAAAAAAAATTTGAAAAAGATGGAACAATTAGTTGAATCAGCTGCTAAAGATGATTGCAAATTGATTTTATTGCCCGAATTTTTTGCTTTGTTAACTAATCAAGTTACAGAAAATGTAAACTATTCTGAAATTGCATACGAGTTGAATGAAAATTATTTAACTAGTTCTAAGGCTGCCCCTGTTCAAAGTATGATCTCTAAGGTTGCAAAAAATAATAATGTTTGGATTGTGGGTGGCACAGTTCCATTGAAAACCAGAGATCCCAGTAAAATATACAATTCAATGCTTGTTTTTAACAACGAAGGCTGCTTAGTTAACAGGTACGATAAGGTTCATTTATTCAAGTACAGCTCCAACTCCGATGTATATGATGAAACAAAGTTTATTTCTCCCGGAAGCAAACTTTCGCACATTAAAACTCCGGTTGGAAACACATTTTTATCTGTTTGTTATGACATTAGATTTCCTGAATTCTTCAGGAACAAAAAAAACAACCATCAGTTGATTGATTTAATTTTAGTCTCAGCTGCCTTTACATTTGGCACAGGAATGGATCATTGGGAGATTTTGCTACGTGCTAGAGCTATTGAGAATCAATGCTATGTTCTTGCTAGTGCTCAAGGTGGAAAACATGAGTGTGGAAGAGAAACTTGGGGACATAGCATGCTGATAAGTCCATGGGGGGATATAATAAACAAAACCAAATTTGGTAATGCTATAGTTTCAGGTTATGTGGATCATGAATTAATAAGATCCATCAGAAATAAATTACCTGCAATTTTTCACCAAAGATATGATTTACATGAATAATTACTAATTATGAATTCACCCAATTTTCAAAATTCTGCTTTAAAAAATGCAAAATCCCTTTTGTTGACACCGCATGGAATAGATGAATCTCACCTTGAAAAAGCTATAAGTACCATCCACAAACGAGATGTAGATTTTTCAGATTTGTATTTCCAGTACAATAGATCTGAATCATGGGTCTTGGACGAAAAAATAGTTAAGTCTGGCAGCTTTTCTATTGATCAAGGTTTTGGAGTCAGAGCAGTATCTGGGGATAAGTCTGCTTTTGCCTACAGTGACACTTTAAATCCTGAAATCCTAAGAGAAGCATCCAAAACCGCTCGATCCATAACATCTCATCAAAATACTTCCAAAAAAATAAAAGTTTTTAATCAAGAACTGAAAAAAAATAAAACTTACAATAACAAAAAAATCGCGAAATTATACTCCGAGATTGACCCCATGCTTTCGTTGAGTTCCAAGGAAAAAATTGAGCTCTTGATGCAAATTGAGAGTGTTGCTAGAAAAAAAGATTCCAGGGTTTCTCAAGTAATGGCATCACTTGTAGGTGGGTATGACGTAGTCTTGATATACAGAAGCGATGGATTAATGGTAGCTGACCTTAGGCCTTTGGTGAGACTATCGGTTACGGTTATAGCAAAATCTGGGGACAGAAGGGAGATGGGTACCAGTGGTGGGGGTGGTAGGTATTGTGTAAGTGAATTTGATTCAAACAAAATTGAATCTTATGCTTCTGATGCTGTAAGGCAGGCGATGGTAAATCTTAATTCAAGACCTGCCCCAGCTGGAGAAATGCCAGTTGTTTTGGGACCTGGCTGGCCAGGAATTTTATTACATGAGGCAGTTGGACATGGTTTGGAAGGAGACTTCAATCGCAAGCTATCATCCGTGTTTTCCGGGAGAGTAGGAGAAAGAGTAGCTGCAAAAGGGGTTACAGTTGTTGATGATGGTTCAATTCCTAACAGAAGAGGTTCATTAAATTTCGATGATGAAGGAAATGCAACTAAAAACAATGTTCTTATCGAAGATGGAATTTTAAAAGGCTACCTACAGGACTCATTAAATTCCAGGCTTATGAAAGTTGAGCAAACTGGTAATGGTCGCAGAGAGTCTTATGCCCATTTGCCTATGCCAAGAATGACAAATACTTTTATGCTTTCAGGTAACGAGGACCCACAAACAATTATTTCTTCATTGGATAAGGGACTTTATGCTGTTAACTTTGGAGGAGGCCAGGTAGACATAACCAATGGGAAGTTTGTATTTTCAGCGTCAGAGGCTTATTGGGTTGAACGTGGACAAATAAAATTTCCTGTTAAGGGTGCAACGTTGATTGGTAATGGCCCAGATGCCATGACAAAAGTCAAATTGATTGGAAATGATCTTAAGCTAGATGGTGGCATAGGAACATGTGGTAAGGAGGGTCAAAAAGTACCAGTTGGTGTTGGGCAACCAACATTATTGATTGAAGGTTTAACTGTTGGTGGCACAGCAGAGTAAAGACATGGTTAAACAAAATACAGATGATTTGAGAATTCAAGAGATTAGAGAAGTATCTTCTCCAATTGCCATCCTAGAAAAAATTCCTATTTCACATAAATCTTCACAAGTTGTTTTTGATTGTAGAGAATCGATTCATAAAATACTTCATGAACTTGATGATAGGGTATTAGTAATTATTGGTCCATGTTCAATACATGATCCCAAAGCTGCTATTGAATATGCCAAAATGTTAGTAAAATTTAGGCAAAATTACGCTAATGAGCTTGAAATTTTGATGCGCGTTTATTTTGAAAAACCCAGAACTACTGTAGGATGGAAAGGTTTGATAAATGACCCCCACCTAGATAACAGCTTTGATATTAATACAGGGCTTCACGTAGCAAGAAAACTACTCTCAGAAATCAATGATCTTGGTCTACCTGCTGCTGTAGAATTTTTAGATGTTATTTCACCTCAATACATTGCTGATTTAGTCTCATGGGGTGCAATTGGAGCTAGAACTACAGAGTCCCAAGTTCACAGAGAATTAGCATCTGGTCTTTCATGTCCTGTCGGATTTAAGAACGGTACAAGTGGAGATGTTAAGGTAGCACTAGATGCAGTCAAAGCTTCACAAAACCCTCACCATTTCCTATCTGTTACTAAATCAGGTCAATCTGCAATTGTCGCAACTTCTGGAAATAAAGACTGCCACATAATTCTTAGAGGAGGTAAGGAGCCGAATTTTGATTCTCTTTCTGTTAAATCAGTTTGTGAGAAACTTAATGTAGAAAATTTACCTTCTAAAGTAATTGTAGATGCTAGTCACGGTAATTCTAGAAAAAAACCTGAAAATCAACTAAAGGTAATATATGAATTGGCTTCAAGAATATCTCAAGGAGAGAAAAGTGTATTTGGGGTGATGATTGAAAGTCACTTGGTTGGTGGAAGACAAGATTTGTTACCTGGAAACAAGTTAAAGGATCTTACTTATGGTCAAAGTATTACTGACGGATGTATTTCGTGGAAAGAGAGTGAGAAACTAATCCTAACTCTTGCTGAGGCAGTGAAAAGCAAAAAAAGTAGAAGTAAGTAAAAAACAATCAAAATTAATTAACTTCAGGTTTTTCCCAAAAAACATCATCTTTTTTTTCTATATCCATTAAACATCTTGAAATCACGAAAAGTAGATCCGAAAGTCTATTTAAATAAGGTAAACATGTGTTTTTAATGTTTGACGACGGACAGTCATCCGATTCAAGAAAACCAACAAGATTTCTTTCTGCTCTTCGTGCTACAGTTCTTGATAAATGAGCTAAAGAAGACAATTTAGAACCTCCAGGAAGAATAAATTCCTTTAGAGGTGAAAGATTCTTATTTAACTCATTAATTTGTTTCGTAATTTCTATTACTTTTTTTTCTGAAACAAGTTTAATTCCTGGTGAACTAATTTCTCCTCCAATGTCGAACAATATGTGTTGAACTTTAGTTAAAATATTAGCGATTTTGTCAGTTTCCTTTAGTTTAAAACTATTTTTGAGTTCATGAATAAAAAGACCTATGAATGCATTTAACTCATCTACGTCTCCAAGTACGTGAATTAGCGGATGATTCTTAGATATTCTAGATCCGTTCGATATGCCTGTGTATCCACTATCCCCGGTTTTGGTTGTTACTCTTGATATTCTTGATTTCATAAAAATAAGTGTAGGATATTAATTATTCAAATTATAAATATTTACCAAAATGTTAGAACACTCAATCATATCTAAATTAATCAATATAGTTGGCTCAGAAAATCTAATACATGATAACGAGGCTTTGAGTATATACAAACAAGACGGTTTGTCTGGTTATTCTGGAAAACCTGCTGCCGTTGCTCTTCCTAACAATGAAGATCAGATAATTAAAATTCTCAAATTGTGTAATATTAATAATATACCAGTTGTTACAAGAGGATCTGGAACAGGCTTGTCTGGAGGTGCAATACCCCAAAAAGGGGCAATAGTACTTTCTACATCAAGGTTGAATAAAATTATCTCTATTGATCCTAAAAAAAGAATAGCAATAGTACAACCAGGCGTTAGGAATATTTCAGTTTCTGAAGCGGCTCATGTTCATAAGCTATTTTATGCTCCTGACCCTTCATCTCAAATAGCATGTTCAATTGGTGGGAACGTTGCTGAAAATTCTGGAGGTGTACATTGCTTAAAATATGGTCTCACACTTCACAACGTTATGCGTTTAAGAGCAATAAACATTGAGGGAGAAATTTTTGAGGCTGGATCAGAGGCTTTTGATACCCCTGGTTATGACTTAATGTCTCTGTTGGTTGGTTCCGAGGGAATGTTAGCTGTTGTCACTGAGGTTACTCTTCGTTTGATTCCAAAACCAACACATGCAAAAGTAATTCTTGCATCTTTTGATGACATTCAAAAAGCAAGTGATGCTGTCGCTGGTATAATTGCATCGGGTATAATTCCAGCAGGTTTGGAGATGATGGATCAACCGATGACAAAAGCTGTGGAAGATTTTGTTAATGCTGGATACGACCTAGATGCGAAAGCATTACTTCTATGTGAGTCTGATGGGACTCCTAGTGAAGTGGAAGAGGAAATCACGATGCTGGAAAAAATACTTACAGATTTTGGTTCAACAGAAATGAGAGTGTCAAAAGATGAAAATGAGAGGCTTTTATTCTGGTCCGGTAGAAAAAATGCATTTCCTGCATCAGGTAGAATTTCTCCAGATTATTATTGTATTGATGGAACTATTCCCAGAAGAAAATTAGGTGATATGTTATCTTTTATCTCTGGGCTTGAGAAAAAATACAACTTAAGATGTATGAATGTTTTTCATGCGGGTGATGGTAATCTTCACCCGTTAATTTTGTTTGATTCCTCCAAACCAAATGAATTTGAGGAAACAGAAAAATTTGGAGAGGAAATTCTTTTAAAATGTATAGAATTTGGAGGAACAATAACTGGTGAACATGGTGTGGGTTTAGAAAAACTTGGATCTATGTGTTCCCAATTTTCTGCATACGAGAGAGATACTTTCTTTCGATTAAAAAGTGCTTTTGACCCTAACCATTTGCTAAATCCAGGTAAAGTTATACCAACACTTGCGAGATGCGCTGAAAAGGGAAGAATGCATGTTCATAAAGGTAAAATAAGTTACCCCAATATTTCGAGATTCTAGGAGTATTTTATTAACAATTACTATTATCATAGTAATAAAGAAAATGAAGATTTTTGTTTAAACTGGTTGGATAAAGCCCAAAGAAAGATTAAGGATACTAACATTCCAATAGGTATTTCAGGGCAGAACACCAAATCTTTTTATGGTAACCCCTTTAATAAAAATTGTGTTTCAATCAATACATTAGATTACAGTGGAATTTTAGAATATGACCCATCCGAGTTGTTTGTTGTTGCACGTTCTGGAACTCCTTTGAATCAGCTAGAGGAAGTCCTACTGTCCAATAATCAAACTTTGGGATTTGATCCTCCAAGATTTTCTCATAAAGAATTTTCTGAGGGTGGGAGTGTAGGTGGAATGGTTGCAACTGGTTTGAGTGGACCCAGCAGAATTTTTTATGGTAGTTGTAGAGAGTCAGTATTAGGGTTATCAGTAATTGATGGGAATGGAAGAATTCTCAGGTTTGGAGGTAACGTAATAAAAAATGTTGCCGGTTATGATGTTTCAAGATTACATGTTGGAGCGATGGGAACTTTAGGTCTTTTATTGGATATCAGTTTAAGAGTTAGACCTATTGCTATGTGTGAATCGACAATTTCCATACCTGCATCTTTCGAAGAAATGATACAAATGTTTGAGACTTTTTTCATGAATCATTTACCTATTTCCTCGACTAGTTGGACTAATAAAAATGCTGGGTTTGAATCCAAACCAAATACTTTATTTATTAAGCTTTCTGGAAGTAAAAGTACAGTTGAAAGCGGAAAAGAATTCATTTTAAAGACTGAAAAAAAGGCCTCTGATGTGGAAAAAAATACTGCTGTAGTTTTTTGGAATGCAATTAGAGATCAGAAGCACGGCTTTTTTTTGGATAATTTAAATAAAAATGAATTTTTATATAGATTATCCTTACCTTTCGGAGAGGACTTTACTCGTTATACTGAAATGGACCAATGGGTAGAATGGGGTGGTGCATTACGTTGGATAAGAAGTAGTGAGAGTCCTGAAAAAATTCAGTCAGAAGTAAAAAAAGTTGGAGGAAATGTTATGTTATACAAAGTTTCTAATGACTCTCATTTTACAGCTGATCGTTTCATAAACCTTGGTCAGACTGAAAAAAAATTACACAAGAAAATAAAACAGCAAATGGACCCAAACTCTATTTTCAACCCTGGAAAACTATATTCATACCTTTAAAAAATTCAAAAAAGAGTAATATTACCCAGCTTTATCAATTTTTTTGAGCCAGTTATTTTACGTAGATCTAATGATTGGTTATTTAATGTCTTATATGCAAGCCAAGCAAAACATGCAGATTCTATAGCCTGCGGGTTCCATCCTAGCTCATTAGTGGTAAATATTTTACAGCTTATTATTTTTTTTAAGCGTTCCATTAAAAAAAGATTTTTTGAACCACCACCACAAATAAAAATTTTCTTATGTTTTGAGGGTAAATTTTCTTTTATTGTCATGGCAGTCAACTCCACAATAGTTGCTTGAACATCTTTGTTATTAATTTTATTTTTAAATCTTTTTAATTTTGCATTCAACCAGTTTTCATTGAAGTAATGAAGACCAGTACTTTTGGGAGGTATTATTTCAAAATATGGATCAGACATCATTTCATTTAACAAGTCACAATTTAAACTTCCACTTCTTGCAAATTTTCCGTTCCTATCATATGGTTTATGAAAATGTTTTTTAAACCAAATATCAGAAAGACAGTTGCCAGGCCCAGTATCAAATCCTTTTTCAGCTCTAGCTCCATTTAGGTCACATTGTGAAATAATTGATACATTAGATATGCCACCAATATTAATTACGGTGCATGGAGCATGACTTGAAACAATTTCCTGGTGAAATATTGGAGCAAAAGGGGCGCCTTGACCACCAACAATAATATCCGTAGATCGAAAATCTGACACCACATTCAATTTTGTATTTTGAGAAATAATTGCAGGATTGCACAACTGTATAGTGTAATTTTTTTCAGGTTTATGTCTTACTGTTTGTCCGTGTACACCGATTCCTAAAACCTGACTTGGTTTTAATTCATTTCTTCGCATCATTGAGTTGATAATTTGTGCAATCTTATATGAAAATTCTATACTAGCTAATTGTGACTTTTCCAGTTCATCACTACCTACTGCAATTAACGAATTAATTGCAATTCTTAGTTTATTTGGGAAAGGTTTTGACGAGAAATCTTTTAGGTTGTATGGTTTACCATCGACAATTTTTAACAATCCAATATCTATAGCATCCATACTTGTTCCGGTCATAACACCAAAAATTAATTCACTCATATATAAATTTTAAACGATTAATCATCAATGCAAAGTAGAATAATTTCATGAATGACAAAAAAAAACAGAAGAAAAATTCTCATGTTAGTCTAAGCACAAAAATGGAGTACGATTCAATTCTTCAAGGAGCTGAAGAAATCCTAGTTGAATCAGAATTTATTACCAAATTAGAAAACTCAAGAGCTAATAATAATCCGTTGAAGATCAAACTCGGATTGGATCCTACATCAACGGATTTGCATCTTGGTCATGCTGTAGTTTTGAGAAAACTGAGATTATTACAAAACCATGGGCATATTGTAGTTCTACTTATTGGTGACTTTACATCACTCATTGGCGATCCCACAGGGCGAAATACTACAAGACCAAAATTAACCAAAGAAGAAATAAAAGAAAATGCAAAAACTTATTTTAGCCAAGCATCACTGATACTTGATGAGAGTAAAACAATAATTAGGTACAACTCAGAATGGTGTCAAAAACTTGGTGCCAACGGGCTAATATCTCTTGCATCTCAAGTGAATGTTGCTCGAATGCTTGAAAGAGAAGACTTTAATAAAAGATACAAATCCGGTACTTCTATTGCTATACATGAGTTTATTTATCCAATAATACAAGGCTATGACTCAGTAATTTTGAGATCTGATTTAGAAATCGGGGGTACAGATCAAAAATTTAATCTTCTAATGGGCAGGGCACTTCAAAAAAATGTAGGAATTGAGCCTCAAAGTATCTTGACCATGCCTTTGCTTGAGGGAACAGATGGTTTTGAAAAAATGAGCAAAAGTAAGGACAATTTCATTGGTCTAACAGAAGATCCTAATGAGATTTTTGGAAAAATAATGTCAATTTCTGATGAACTAATGTGGCGATATATGGATCTATTATCAAATAAAACTTCCAAACAAATTACAAAATTGAAAAAAGATATTGATAATGGTAAAAATCCGAAAGATGTTAAAGTTGACCTTGGTATGGAATTAGTTGAGTGTTTTCACAACAAATCACTTGCAAAAAAAGCCCATTCTGATTTCGTTTCCCGTTTTAAGCATGGCGGAATCCCAGAAAATATAGAACAAAAGTTTTTTTCAGGTCCTAATTTAAATATTGTGTCAATTTTAAAAAATTCTGGAATGGTTTCCTCCAATTCGGAAGCGATGAGAAATATTGAACAAGGCGGGGTGAGAATTGATGGGGAGAAAATTTTAGACAGAAATATTATTTTAGGGAAAGGAATTTTCATTTTGCAAGTTGGCAAGAGAAAATTTATGCGTATAAATATTAACAACTAAAAAATTTTAAAAAGGATTTTTGATAAATTGAAAAGTAAAACCGGACTATTTTTTATTGTTTGTTTGGTGTGGGTTTACCTGGTTATCCTAGCTGGTGGAACTGTTAGAGCAACTGGTGCTGGACTGGGCTGTCCTGATTGGCCACTGTGTTTTGGACAACTTATACCTCCTATGTCAGTGAGTGACCTCCCTGAAAATTGGAAAATACATCTTAACGAAAATTCAAATGCAATTTCAGAGTTTAATCCCATTCATACTTGGACAGAATATGTTAACAGACTGTTGGGAGCAACTCTTGGGATATTGACCATTTTTTTGGTTTTTTCTGCAAGAAGCTTTTTGAAAACTAAGCCTAGTGTATTTTGGTATTCGCTTGGGGCTTTCCTTTCGGTTGGCTTTAATGGATGGCTTGGTTCTCTTGTGGTTTCATCAGAATTAAGGCCTGTTATGGTATCTTTACACATGTTAGGAGCCTTTGCAGTTCAAATATTTCTAATTTTTGGTTTTTTGAGTTACAAAGAAACCAGTAATTCTGAAATCAGAAATAAAATAGTCACAAGGAGTTTGAAACCATTATTAATTTTGTGTTTTGTTCTACTACTTTTTCAAATAGGGTTAGGTATTCAAATAAGAGAGAGTGTTGATTGGATTATAAAGACTTCTGAGGGGGTTGACCGTACAAATTTAATTGAAATGGTACCCTGGATTTTCTATGTCCATAGATCTTTTTCTTGGATTATTTTTGCAGTATCAGCATTTTTGCTTTACAAAATTTATTCACAATCAAAACGTAATTATCGAAAACCAACCTCATTATATAAATCATTTTTATTAATTTGCGATGAGCTTAAGAAAAAACCAATATTTCTTTACAGTTTTATATTTTTCTCAATGGTTTGCTCTCAAATGTTTATTGGTGGAGCATTGAATCATCTCGATTATCCAATACTAGCGCAACCTATTCATTTACTTGTGGCAAACTTGCTTTTTGGTTTGCTTTGTCTGATGTGGGGAAGTTGTGATAACGTAGTTTTTGATAATGATAATGATAATGGGAAACTCAAACACCATTCTCTAGTTACTTAATTCCAAGAGTCTTTTATGAGATGTCCATCATGTAGTTCACAGGATACACAGGTAACAGATACACGACTTGCAGATAATGGGCTCGAAATAAGAAGACGTAGAAGATGCATGTCTTGTGAGAGACGTTTCAAAACTCTTGAAATAATTCAAATGTCTTTGCCAGTTGTTGTCAAGAGAAATGGCGTAAGAGAAGAATTTAGATCAAAAAAACTCCAGTCTAGTATGAGTTTAGCACTGCGTAAAAGACCAGTTTCTGTCGAGTCAATATACTTTGCAGTAAGACACATCGAAGAAACCTTATCTTCTTTTGGTGAAAGAGAGGTTTCCTCACAACGTATTGGAGAATTTGTCATGAGAGAATTACGCAAGATAGATAAAGTTGGTTATGTAAGATTTGCGTCTGTTTACAGAAGTTTCGAGGACGTGTCTGACTTTCAGGATTTACTTGATGAAGTGCGTCCTCAACCAAAAAGAAAAGCCAAAAAGAAAAGGACCCTAAAAGTTGTCAAAAAATCTTGATGAGAACTTCATGCGTGAGGCTATGATTTTGGCAAATAAAGGACTTTTTTCAACTAGCCCAAATCCTAGAGTAGGATGTGTGGTAGTTAAAAATTCTAAAATTGTTGGCAAAGGATTTCATCTTATCGCTGGTGGAGATCATGCAGAGATTTTGGCTATCAAAGATGCTGGCTCAGCTGTAAAAGGGTCTTCATTATATATAACACTTGAACCTTGTAATTCTATTGGTAGAACCGGGCCTTGCGTAGATGAATTAATTAAATCAGGTGTGAGAAGGGTTATTGTTGCTATGAGAGACCCTAACCCAAAAGTTAATGGAACTGGAATCAAGTCACTTGAGGAAGCTGGAATAGAGGTAACTTGTGGTGTCTTAGAATCGGAAGCTATAGAACTTAATTTGGGTTTCATCAAAAGAATGAGATATGGACTTCCATGGGTTAGAGTCAAATCAGCCATTTCAATGGATGGTTTTACGGCAATTCCAACTGGTGAAAGCAAGTGGATTACAAATCAGCCAGCAAGAGATGATGGACATAAATGGCGCGCTAGAGCATGTATGGTTATGACTGGCATTGGAACTTTAAAAAAAGACAATCCTCAATTGAATGTTCGTTCTATTAAAACGTTAAGACAACCAACGAAAATTCTAATTGATACTAACTTGGAGTCTGATTTTAAATCTAGTTTTTTTACTTCTGGAAATATAATAATTTTTTGCTCAGAACATCCAACAAAACTTGACTGTAGAAAAGAAACACTCTCTAAGGAGAAAAATATTGAAATTATAAAAGTAAAAGAAGACTTATACCGAGATGGGCGCATAAATTTGAAATCATCTCTCGTTGAGTTAGCTTCAAGAGAATGTAATGAGCTTCATTTAGAAGCTGGCCCAAGTCTTACAGGGTCTTTCATGAAAGAAAACTTAATTGATGAATGGTTGATTTATGTTGCTCCTACTTTTTTAGAGAGAGGACTAACTATTTTTGAATCAAATACTCAATTTACTTCATTGAGCGACTCATCTAAGTGGTCTTTTAAAGATGTTTCTAAAATTGGTGAGGATTTAAGAATTATATTGAGACCAAAAAAATTCAACTCTAATGTTTTTTTCAATCAGGAAATCAAAAAAAATGTTTAGTGGAATTATAGAGGGATTAGGTGAATTAGTTTCTGTAAAATTTAAAGAATCAACTAAAAAAAAAGGAGCGAGAGTAAGAATTCTTTGGAATGATATTGATTCCTCTGATATTAGAGTTGGTGATAGCGTTGCAGTAAGCGGTGTTTGTTTGACTGTTATCAAAAATGATGAAAAAAGTTTTGAAAGTGAAGTGTCAAAAGAAACTCTTGATTTGACATGTGGTCTTAATTTACCCGGCTCTGTGAATTTGGAGAAAGCCATAAAATATTCTGACCGGATTGGAGGTCATTTAATTACAGGTCATGTTGATGGCATTGCAAAAATAGTTTCAATCACACAAATAGAATCCTCGAGAAAAATAGACATTGTTGTTCCCTCATCATATGCAAAATTTATTTCAAAGAAAGGCTCTATTGCAATTAATGGTGTTAGTTTGACAGTAAATAACGTTAGCGACTTAAAAGAGGGTTGTTTAATTTCAATTAATTTAATTCCTCATACATGGTTGAATACTTCCTTTACAAAACTAGAATCAAATTCTCCTGTAAATTTCGAAATAGATTTGATTGCCAGGAATTTATATCGACTTATAAAAAGTAAAGAAATTATTTAAATTTTTGAAAGATAATAAGAATGATTGAACAGAAAAGTTTTCAAGTTTCATCAGTTGAGGAAATTATCGGAGATATTCAATCAGGGAAAATGGTCATCCTCGTTGATGACCATGATCGCGAAAATGAAGGCGACTTAGTTATGGCTGCAGATTTTGTCGATTCCTCTTCAATTAATTTTATGGCAACGCACGGTCGTGGACTAATTTGCGTTACATTGACCAAAGAGAAATGTTCAAAACTAAATTTACCGTTAATGGTTACTGATTCAAAAATGCGAACTCCTTTTACTTTATCCATAGAAGCTGCAAGGGGAGTTACCACTGGGATAAGTGCTTCTGATAGAGCAACCACTATTCTTTCAGCAATAAGAAAGAATTCCAAACCATCAGATATAGTTCAGCCTGGTCACGTCTTTCCTCTTATGGCTCAAGATGGTGGAGTTTTAGCTAGGGCAGGTCATACTGAGGCAGGATGTGATTTTGCAAGATTAGCTGGGTTATCACCCTACTCTGTAATTTGCGAAATCATGAAAGATGATGGAAATATGGCTAGGATGCCAGACTTAATTCGCTTTTCTCAAAAACATCAACTAAAAATTGGAACTATCGCAGATTTAATTCAATACAGAAGTTCAAGGGAAAGTATTGTAGAAAGGATTTTTTCTCGAGATGTTCAAACAATTTGGGGAAAGTTTAAACTGTTAGTTTACAAAGATAAAGTCGAGATGCAACCACACTTAGCTTTTATTAAAGGGGATAATTTTTATAATAAGATTTGCCCAGTGAGAGTTCACGAACCATTCACTGCTATAGATTTTTTAAATGATAAGTCTCCTCTTCACAGTTGGACCTTAAATTCAGCGATGGAATATATATGTAATTTAAATGTGGGAGTTGTCGTTTTGTTAAATTGTTCTAAACCTCCTTCAGTATTTTTTGAACATTTAAGCAACCTAGAAAATTTTAAGGAGGTTGATTCAATTAACATTAGTAGTACCTTAAGAAATTATGGTTTTGGTGCTGCGATCTTAAGAGATATCGGAGTAAGAAGAATGAAGTTATTATCAACACCAAGAAAAATGCCAAGTATGGCTGGTTTTGGCCTTGAGGTTGTAAACTATGTAAATTCACCAAAAAGCTAGTTAAATTTTGGAAAAACAAAAAACAACCCAACGCAGAAAGGGTATCGACTTAAAGATAGGTATTGTTACATCTTTATTCAACAGTGAAATTGCAAAAATAGAGTTTGATTCTTGCATTAAAACTCTTGAAAATAAGGGAATAAGCAAGGAAAAGATACTTGCAGTAAAAGTTCCTGGTGCGTTAGAGATTCCGCTTGCTTTAAAAAAAATGGCAAGCAAAAAAGAATTTCATGCATTGGTTGCCTTTGGAGTAGTAATTCGAGGGGAAACATTTCATTTTGAAATTGTTTCTTTAGAGTCAGCTTCCGGAATAATGAGTGTCTCTTTGGATTTTGAGATTCCAATTGCAAATGGAATTCTTACAGTGGAAAATATTGAGCAAGCCTATTTAAGAGCTGAAAAAAAGGGAATTGAGTGTGCCTTGGTCGTTATCGATATGTTGAATTCATTAGAAAAAATAAAGAATTTCTCTTATTTTAATGAGCAAAAATGAAGAAGGTTAAAAACTCCTCTGAAAAAAAAACTGACAACTTAAAGTTGAATAATAAAAATGGTTCCAGGAGATTAGCTAGAAAGTTCATTATTCAAGGAGTTTATCAATGGCTAGTTTCATCAACTGAAAAAGATGAAATTGAAAAATTTTTGTCAGACCAAGAAAAATTTAAAAAATCTGATGTTATCTATTTCAGAGAGTGTTTTCGAAACGTAATTGTCAATGCTAAATATTTAAGAGAAGTCTTCGTGCCTTTTTTAAATGATTCTTTAGATAGAGTTTCACCTGTAGAGCATGCTGTTCTTTTACTAGGAACTTACGAATTATTGTTTAGAACTGAACTACCATTACAAATTGTTTTAAATGAAGCGATCGAGGTTGACAAAATGTTGGGAAGTAATGATGGACACAAGATGATTAATGGAGTTTTGAATAATGTAGTTTGTAAATTGAGAAGAGAAAATGAACGAATTTGATTTAATTAAAAATTTTTTCAGGGATAGAGCTCATACTATGAATTCTAATAATATATTTTATCAGCACAGAGCTGTTGGAATAGGAGATGACGCTGCTATATTTTCTCCTCCAGATGGATACGACTTAGTTGTTTCATCTGATTTGCTTTTAGAGGGAACACATTTTAAAAATACACATCCTTCAGATACTGTAGGACACAAAGTATTAGCTGTAAATTTGTCTGATCTAGCTGCAATGGGTGCTGAGCCTTTATGTTTTACTCTTAGCATGAATTTGAATGAATTTAATCCCGAGTGGTTGAAGGGATTTTGTAATGGACTTTTCACTCTTGCTAACAGCACTAATTGTAAATTGATTGGGGGTGATACAGTGAAAAGTCTTAAGAATGCCCCTATTTTTTTTGGAGTTACAATTCTTGGGATTATTCCCAAAGGAAAGTCACTGAAAAGAGATTCAGCCCAATTAAATGATGATTTATGGATTTCTGGTGCTTTGGGTAACCCATCGGAGGCTGTTAAAAAAAATTTAATTTGTAAAAAATTACTAACTCCCCAACCGCGCTTGGAGCTTGGCAGAAAATTACTAAATATTGCTAACTCTGCCATTGATATTTCTGATGGCCTTTCTTCAGATTTAATTCATCTTATAAATGAGTCATCCAAACAACTGGATAGAAGAATTTATGCTGTAGTTGATCTACAATCTATCTCCTCTTGTTTTGACTCAACCTTACTCTCGTATTATGTCAATGATCATTTAAGTTTTTCTGAATGTTGTAATTTGGCAGTTGCATCAGGTGATGAATATGAATTGTGTTTTTCTGCACCTGAGAAATTTAGATCTAAAATTAAGTCATTATCCAAAGAAATAAATCTTCCATTAACAAGAATTGGAAAAGTATTATCAGAGAAAGATATATACAAGATATATAGTAATCAGTTTGGCAATCCAATTATATGGCTTGACAAAAATAAAAATCCTATTAATGAAGATAATTTTTCCCCTAAAGGATTTTCACATTATTAAAGGATTTGTTTTGGAAGTGAATAAATTAGAAAAAGTATTATTTTTACATCCTGCTTATTTTATTGCACTTGGGTTTGGAAGTGGCTTATCAAAATTCGCTCCTGGAACGGTAGGTACTTTGTGGTCATGGGCAATATTTTTAATTATTAGTAATTTTTTTATTCTTGATTATTTTTTCATTTTTTTATTTTTTTCATTTTTTGTAGGTATATGGACTAGTGAAATAACTTCAAAAAAACTTAACAATGACGATCCATCAGCAATTGTCATTGATGAGATAGTTGCTTTTTGGATTGTATTGGCTTTCTTACCATCGATTAATGAGCCATTAGGGGAATCTGTATTAAATGGTATACCGGAGTGGGGAATTCAACTTTTTGCTTTTGCTATATTTAGATTTTTTGATATTTTAAAACCACCACCAATAAACTTTATTGAAAAAAAAGTTAGTGGAGGATTTGGAATAATGATTGACGATCTTGTTGCTGCTGCTTTAACACTTTTGACTATTTCAATTTCTTTAAAATTTATTACATTCTTGAAAACTTCTTTTTTATAGGATTAATTGTTTATTAATAAAAATATATTGACCACTTCAAATAAGATTCGCATTTGTATGGACCTTGCTTTTTTTGCTCGTAAGGCTGGGGTAAAGGTAATGCTAATAGAGTCTTGTTCTGGAGGTTTTGCATCGTCTTACATTACTTCACTTACCGGCAGCAGCTCTTGGTTTGAGGGGGGAGTAGTAAGTTATTCAAATAAGATGAAACAAGATTTTTTGGGCGTTAATGAAAAGGTTATTTGTGATTTTGGAGCTGTTAGCGAAGAAGTCGCAGCAGAGATGGTATCCCTTCCAAAATATTCAAAAACTAACGACGTAGTTTCTGCATCAATAACTGGAATTGCTGGACCTGGTGGTGGTTCAAAAGAAAAACCTGTTGGATTGGTGTGCTTCGGATGGGCCGGCTCTTGGGGTGTTATTACAAGAGTCAAAAAATTTGCAGGTAATAGGAACCAAATCCGAGAGCAGGCTGCTTTCTATTCCATTACTTGTCTCGCCAAAGAAATTTCATTTATTTTGTAACCTTGTTTGGGTTACTAATTATTTACTTTAAAAAATATTGACTACTGGCAATACATACAGTACTCTAAATTATAACATTACCAAGGAATAATTATGAATACTGGAAATAAAAGTAAGTTAAGCAACGAGAAAACGAAAGCATTATCTGCGGCTTTAATACAAATCGAAAAACAATTTGGTAAAGGTTCAGTAATGCGTTTGGGTGAGAATCAAGTAGTGCCAGACGTACAAGTTGTTTCCACAGGTTCATTAAGTCTGGACATAGCTTTAGGAGTTGGGGGATTGCCACGGGGAAGAGTGGTAGAGGTGTATGGACCAGAGTCTTCAGGTAAAACAACTCTTACATTACAAGTAATAGCTGAGATGCAGAAAATTGGTGGCGTCTGTGCGTTTGTTGATGCAGAACACGCATTAGACACGCAATATGCCAAAAAATTGGGAGTAGATTTAAATGATCTGCTAATTTCTCAACCTGATACTGGTGAACAAGCATTGGAAATTGTAGATGCGCTTGTCCGCTCAAGTTCATTAGATTTGATTGTTGTTGATTCAGTCGCAGCGCTTACACCTAAAGCTGAAATTGAGGGTGATATGGGAGATTCGCTTCCTGGACTTCAGGCTAGATTAATGTCCCAAGCACTGAGAAAGCTTACTGGAACCATAAGCAGAACCAATACATTGGTGATTTTTATAAATCAGATCAGGATGAAAATCGGAGTTATGTTCGGTAGTCCAGAAACAACAACAGGGGGCAACGCATTAAAATTTTATAGTTCCGTGCGTTTGGATATAAGAAGAATAGGTTCTCTTAAAAGAGCTGACGAAGTCGTTGGTTCTGAAACCAAGGTTAAGGTTGTAAAAAATAAGGTTGCTCCACCGTTCAAACAAGCATTTTTCGATATTCTTTATGGTGATGGGATTTCTCGTCAGGGTGAAATCATAGATCTTGGTGTCGAATACGAAGTAGTTAATAAGTCTGGTTCTTGGTATAGCTACGATGGAAATCGAATTGGACAAGGTAAGGAGAACGTTAGGGAGTTTTTGAAAAATCATCCAGAGATAGCAATGGAAATAGAAAGTAAAGTCAGAAAAAAATTAGGAATTCCTTTAGCTAATGAAATTGAGAATACTATGGAAAAAAAGTCCAAAAAAGAAGAATCAATTACAAATAGTGCATAGAAAATTTTGGATGGTCACAGGAAAATAAAATTGAAAGCAATTCGCTTGCTTTCAAAAAGGGAATATAGTTTATGTAATATCGAAAAAAAATTATCATTGTTTGCATCTTCATGCAACCCACAAGTTAACTTTCAAACTGTAAAGTCAGTAATTGAAGAGTTAAAATCTAACGATTGGATATCTGATGAGCGAGCTGTTGAATGTTTAATTAATAGAAAAGTATCTAGTTGTGGAATAATAAAGCTAAGATTTGAACTTAAAAAATTAGGCGTATGCAATGATTTGATAGAAAACCATCTGCTTCGAGTACTTTCATCTGAACATGAAAGAGCACTTAAATTATTAATGAAAAAACATAAAAAATTACCCTCCAATTTAAAAGAAATTGTTTCTCAAAAAAACTTTCTAATGAGAAAAGGTTTTTTGGCTGAGGTTTGTAATAAAGTCGTAAATGATAGGTTGAGCCAGAAATTGCAGTAAAGTAGATAGGAAATGCGCTCAAATCCTATAATGGAGGAAAAATGAGAATACATGAGTATCAGGGAAAGGATATCCTAAGAAGGTTTTCTATACCTGTTCCTTTTGGAATAACTATTTCGTCAAATGGTGAGTTAAGTAACACAAAAGAAAACCTTGTAAGATTTCCAGTCATAATTAAAGCTCAAATCCATGCCGGTGGTAGAGGAGAGGCGGGGGGAATTAAAATTGCAAAAGATATGAAGGAATTAAAAGCATTTTCAAATGAAATGCTAGGAATGAAACTCATTACCAAACAAACTAATGGTGAAGGTAAGACAATCAGAACTCTTTTAATCGAAGAATCAATTGAAAAAAATAAAGAATTTTATTTAGGGATACTGGTTGATAGAAATTCTCAAAAAATTGTTTTGATGGCCTCTGAGGATGGAGGAGTAAATATTGAAAAGAATAAACAAAGCAATCCAAAATCTATAAGAAAAATCTTAATTGACCCTTGCGATGGTCTAACAAAAAATTTATTAAAGCAGTTAACAGAATTTTTAAATATAAATGATCAGGAAACAATAAAAAAATTTAATGTAATCGCAATCCAATTGTATGAGGCTTTTAATAATTTGGACGCTACATTAGCTGAAATTAATCCTTTGGCACTAACAAAAAAAAACGAATTTATAGCCCTAGATTCTAAATGGGATTTTGATTCGAATGCTCTGCCAAGACAACCAGAAATTTTTGCTCTCAGAGACAGTAAAGAGGTAGATCCACTTGAACTAGAATCAATGTTAATTAATTTAGCTTATATAAAATTAGATGGAAATATTGGATGTATGGTTAATGGAGCTGGACTCGCTATGGCTACAATGGATATTATCAAATTACTTGGTGGGGTACCGGCAAATTTTTTAGATGTTGGAGGGGGTGCAGCTGTCGAAAAAGTTGCAAAGGCTTTTGAAATTATGAGTTCTCACCCAAGAATAAATGTGGGGTTTATAAATATTTTCGGTGGCATAATGAGATGCGATCATGTTGCCTTAGGTGTTGTTAAGGGATTAAGTTGTTCAGAGAAACTCTTTCCACTTGTTGTTCGCATGAAAGGATTCAAAGAGGTCGAGGCTCATAAAATTCTAAAAAGTTCAAATTTCGGTGTTGAAATCATAAATTCTTTTGACATTGCTGCTAAAAGAGCTGTCGAGTTATCTAAACAACAATAAAAGCGTTCTGTTTATGTCAATATTAATTGGAAAAGAAACCAGAGTTTTAACGCAAGGTATAACAGGTAAAGTTGGAAGATTTCACACCAAAAGATGCTTGGATTATGCCCTCGGAAGACAATGCTTTGTCGCGGGAGTAAACCCTACAAAAGGAGGAGAAACTTTTGAGGGGATTCCAATTTTTTCTAATGTTCTTGATGCTAAATTAGCTACTAATTCAAATGCATCTGTGATCTATGTGCCTCCTTTCTTTGCTGCATCTGCAATAATTGAGGCTGTGGAGGCCGAATTAGATCTTGTTGTTTGTATAACTGAGGGAATTCCAATTCGAGACATGTTGATGGTTATTAGTAAAATTAAAAGAATGGGATCAAAAACAAGACTTCTCGGTCCAAATTGCCCTGGTTTGATAAGTCCTGGGGAGTTAAAAATTGGGATCATGCCTGAACATATCCATAAAAGAGGCACAGTTGGTATTGTCTCTCGTTCGGGTACTCTTACATATGAAGCAGTTGAACAAGTATCAAGTTTAGGATTAGGTCAATCTACAGCAGTTGGTATAGGAGGGGATCCAATCAATGGCTTAAAACATTTAGATATTTTAAAATTGTTTAACGATGACAAAGAAACAGAGGCAATCATTATGATTGGAGAAATTGGTGGAAAAGATGAAATAGTTGCTGCAGAATGGGCAAAAGAGAATCTCAAGAAACCAATTGTAGCTTTTATAGCTGGTCAGTCTTCTCCAAAGGGGAGAAGAATGGGTCACGCTGGGGCACTGATTTCTGATGGGCATGAAACAGTTGAAGCTAAACTTAGTATTCTGGAAGATTCTGGGATAAAAATCACTCGAAACCCAGCTGAAATGGGCAGAGTTCTAAAACAAATCCTTTAGAATTACATGGCCACTTCAAATAAAAACAAAAGAAAACAAATTATTACTTTTCTTAGAATTATGGGTTTCGTTTGTTTTACTTTTATTTTAGCTGGGATTTATTTAAGACTTCTATGATCAAATAGAAAATTCCAAATTATCAATTAATCTTGTAGATCCCAGCCAACTTGCAGCAAGTATCACAAGGTTTGAGTTCATTTTGAGTTCGCCGTCATTTAGTTTAGTTAAATTTCTTTGACTGCGAATTTTTACATATTCTGTATTCCAACCATTAGTATCTAGTAATTTTTGAGTTTCTAGCTCAACAGATAGTAAGGAATTAGTATTTAGTTTTTTAATAACGCTTAGCCTTTGAATTTCTTTAGAGGCTTTTGTAATTGACTCAAATAGTAAAGGCGCTTTTTTTCTTTCACTTTTATCAAGATAGGTGTTTCTCGAAGAAAGCGCTAATCCATCTTCATCTCTAACAGTTTCAGCAGCAATTATTTTTGTATTTATGAAAAACTGGTCACACATTCTCTTTACAATAAGAAGTTGTTGGTAATCTTTTTTTCCAAAAATAGCAAATCTTGGTTGTACACACTGAAAAAGCTTTAGAACTATAGTTGTTACTCCCATGAAAAAATCAGTTCGATATTTACCTTCTAAAATTTTACTTAAGTCTTTTGGAGGCAACACACAAAATTCTTGATTCTGAGGATACATTTCGGAAACTGTTGGGGTAAAAACTACATAAATTCCCTCGCTATTTAATTTTGATATGTCATTTGTTAAGCTTCTAGGATAACAATTAAAATCCTCATTTTTACCAAACTGCAATGGGTTAATAAAAATGGAGCATATCACTGGATCTCCATGAAGCTTTGCTTGTCTAATTAGTGATAAGTGTCCCTCATGAATGTGACCCATAGTAGGAACAAAAGCTATACGTGACTGGCCAATTAATTGACTGCGAAGTTCTTTGATAGTTTTAATCACTTTCATCTTGTGGAGTTAAAGAATGTTCTTTTTCCCTTTAGACTACCAATTTGATTAATAAAAGAATCAAAATCTTTTTCGTTATCAATTGGATTAAATGAAGCAGTATTTACTACTAGAATCGGAGCATCTGAATACTGATAGAAAAATTTATTGTAGGCAGAGCACAAATTATGAAGATATTGGCTAGATATGTTTAGTTCAATTGGGTTACCTCTTTTTTTTATTCGTTCATACAATTGAATTGGTTCTGCTTGTAAATAAATCACTAAGTCTGGGCGAGTAAGGTTAGTAATTTGAGACTGATATATTTTTTGATATAAAAAAAGTTCCTCATCATTAAGTGTTAGTGTGGCAAAAATAGGATCTTTTTCAAGCATAAAATCGCTTATTGTATTCTCAGCAAACAAGTCTCTTTGCAAGTGGTGTTGTATTTGGTCAAGCCTTTGAAAAAGAAAAAAAAGTTGTGTTTGTAACGCAAACTTCTTACTATCAAGATAAAATTTTTCTAGAAAAGGATTCTCTTCAGCTGCTTCAAGCAAAGTTGGAATTGAAAAAATTTTCGCAATCTTCTTCGTAAGCGAAGTTTTACCCACACCAATCGGACCCTCTATAACTATAGACTTATATTTATTTAGCCAAAAAGTCTTCATAGAAAAAAATTTTCCTTAGTTTCTTTCTCATTTTTTTTTAAATTAGATGAGCGTTGTTTATCAACAAATTTTAAGGAATCAATTCTATCGATACTTTTGTGAGTTAAAAAATTTTTCCACCAAATCAAAATATCTGAATCAATCATTCCAACACTTTCCCTTAACTTTAAAAAATTAAAGGCGATACGAAACTTGTTATTTTTTACTAACCTGTATGGAGCCTTACCCCTTGTTCTATCGAAACGAGGCTGAAGTCTCCAAATCTCTTTCATGTCAGACAAATGTCTTTTTTGGATAGGAAATGTAATAAAATTTTCCTCTGATATCTTATCTGCTGCAACCTGAAGAGCGGGAATTTCCCTGAGACCTTTTGATTTATGATGCGTCCAACTTTTTAAAAGTTTGTGCCATAACAAGCATGCAAAAATAAATCCAACTGATATTGATTTTTTTTCTAATATTCTATTGTCAATTAAACTAAAAGCATATGATGTAAATTTTTTAATTGTTATGTTGGTGTTAGGAAAAAGTTCATTAGAGAATAAATCATTTGCATAAGGCATAACGTGCTTGTATAGATTAGTTGAAATTAATTCTTTAACACCTTTAACGGAGTTGCCAGTAAGTAATAATTTTATTATCTCATCAACAACTCTACTTTTGGGAACATCATTAATTAACGAAGCATACTTGTGAATATTTAAATAAGCTTCATTTTCAATTACAAAATCTAACTTAGTAGAAAATCTTATTGCTCTTAACATCCTCACAGGGTCTTCGATGTATCTTTCTGATGAATTACCAATGACCCGTATTGTCTTATTTTTTATATCGTCAATTCCATTATGATAATCAAAGATAAGATCTTGTATTGGATCAAAATACAGAGCGTTAATACTAAGATCTCTCCTGTTAGCATCCTCATCCCTTCTTCCAAATGAATTGTCCCTAGTGATTCTTCCAGAGGAATTATATGTAATTTTTGTTAAGTTTTTAGATCTGAAAGTTGAAACTTCAATTACTTCATCTTTAGCAAATACATGAACTAATTTGAATCTTTTTCCAATTATTCTTGAACGTCTAAAAATCTTCTTTATTTGTTCTGGTCTTGCATTTGTTACCACATCAAAATCTTTAGGTTTTAGACCGAGTAGAATATCTCTAATTGCACCACCAACAATCAGAGAGTAGTAACCGTTTTTCTGTAAACTATTGACAATTTCTATTGAACCTGGGGAAATAAACTTTTTGTTTATCCCTAGGTATTTGTTGGAAATTTGTTTTAAGTTCTTTTTTTTTGAATGAGAAATTCTATTTTTTTTTACAAAATTAAGGAAACGTTTAAACATACTAGAAAATTTCTTCGATTTTCCAACCTGACTCAACGGCATGAGCACGAAGCTTTTTGTCAGGATTCATAGCAACTGGGCAATTAACTTTTGAAAGAAGCGGAAGATCATTTATAGAATCGCTGTAGAAAAAAGACTTTTCAAAATCGTTAAAGTCTAGGTTTTGGGTAGCCAGCCATTGTAAGACATTAGTAACCTTACCTTCTCTAAAATTTGGTTTGCCTTTTGCCTTGCCAGTAAATTCACCTAACAAATTTTTCTCAAGACTTGTTGCAATCAATGTTGGGATATTAAAAAGCTTGGTAATAGGTTCAGTAATAAATTCATTTGTAGCTGTAACTATTGCACAGATATCTCCATTTTTAATGTGCTTGTCAACTATATTTGTAGCATTAATCGAAATAATCGGCTTAATGGACAATCTTATAAACTCTTCTCTAAGAGTAATTAGCTGGGACATTGGCAAACTACAAAGAGGTTTTAACTGAAAAGACAAAAATTCGTGTATGTCAAGTGTTCCATTATTGTATTGTATAAAAAAATTTTCATTTGCTCTGGTATATTCTTTCTTTATAACTTTTTTTTCTATTAAAAATTCAGTCCAACATAAATCACTATCCTTTGGAATTAAAGTATGATCAAGATCAAATAAGGCTAAATTATTTTTCATTTATCATTTTTTCCATAATAAATTTTATCAGTGGTATAGTTACTGGAGATTTATTGTTAATAGCATATAAATTCGTATTAAAGAGTATAAGTTTTAACATTGGCAATTTTCTTGGAAATCTCTCAAGCATAAAGTCAATGAGTGCGTCGAATTTATTATCAGATTTGTCTGACAGCCATCCAAAGCTAAAAATATATGATTTCAGTGCATCTTTTTTCTCATTATCTGATAGTGGGTTGAGTTTGAAAATAAGACCTTGTTTTAGTCTAGTAAGCAAGTCATCTCTCAAGTTCAAATTTTCTATAGCATTTAATGTAATAGAGGTACTTCCAAATATTTTAATATGCCAATATTGCTCCATGTTGAAAAGTTTGAGTATGGACAATTGATTTTTTTTTGAAGCTTTATCAAGGTTATCTAAGAACAAAATTTGTTGTTTTTTATTTTGAGTTAAGATATCTTTTTTAAGATTGTAATAGTTTGAATAAGGAAATTCATTCGCCCAAGCTTTTAACCAGAAACTTTTACCGCTTGCCTCATTACCCCATAAGATAAAACTTTTAGTTTTAACATTTCTTGATAATATAAATTTTTTTGCAGCATCTAAAGTTTCATGGTTAGAACCAATGATTCCGAATTTTAGCTCAGATTTTGTTTCAATGTTACTAAATTCCAATGGAATTTGTTCTTGGGATTTAATATTACTCAAATTTTTCATTAGGATAAAATTATAAGAATGACTACTTACAAAGATTCTGGCGTAAACATTACCACGGGAGAGTTATTAACAAAAAGAATAAGGTCCATTGCAAATAAAACAAATAGGCCAGAAGTCTTAGCGGGAATAGGAGGATTCGGAGCATTATTTGAAATTCCCAATGGATACACTGATCCTGTCTTAGTATCTGGTTGTGATGGTGTTGGAACAAAATTAAAGTTAGCATTTTTATCAAGTAGTCATAGAACGGTTGGAATTGACTTAGTTGCAATGAGTGTTAACGATATTCTAGTACATGGAGCTCGGCCATTGTTTTTTTTGGATTATTTTTCTTGTGGAAAACTGTCCATTGAAGTTGCTGAGGAAGTTATCAAAGGTGTAATTGATGGCTGTCAATCCTCAGGTTGCGCGCTTATTGGAGGAGAGACTGCTGAAATGCCAGACATGTATAAAAAAGGAGAATACGATCTTGCTGGATTTGCAGTTGGTATTGTTGAAAAAAAATACATCCTAAATGGGTCATACATTAATGAAGGAGACAAAGTGATTGGTCTTGCATCAAGTGGGTTGCACAGTAATGGATTTTCTTTAGTACGGTTAATTCTAAAAAAGATTTTGGGAGAAAATTACATACATGAAATAAAGAAGAAAACATTTAACAAGAATAAATCGTTATTTGAACTCTTAATTAATCCTACAAGAATTTATGTGCATTCAGTCCATGCAGTACTTGAAAAGAATAGGAAATTTATACACGGTATAGCGCACATTACGGGAGGTGGTTTATTAGAGAATATTCCTAGGGTTTTGCCTCCTAATCTAAAAGTAAGATTAAATACAGCTAATTGGGTGATTCCAGAATTTATGCTTTGGTTAAAAGAAAAAGGAGAGGTTGAAAAAAAAGAGTTTTTCAGAGTTTTTAATGCAGGAATAGGATTAGTACTATTTGTTGATGGTAAAAAAACTGAAATAATTAAAAATATTTTGGAATCAAAGGGAGAAAGAGTTTTTGAAATAGGAGAAGTGACAAATAGTCAAGACGATCTCAAAATTGAAATAATATGACTCATTTCAATTTTTTCCATTCCAATTTTTGTAATATTTTTAAAACTTCTCAACCAAGTTAATTGTCTTTTAGCTAACTGCCTAGTGGCAATTATCCCCTTTTGGATAAAATCATCTTTGTTGCCAAAATTCTCCAAATAGTCCCAAGCTTGTTTAACACCTACAATTCTTATTGATGGAAGTGAAGGGTTTAAGTCTGGCCTACTCTTTAGTTTGGTAACTTCCTCAATAAGTCCATCTTTTACCATTTTGTGAAACCTGTGAGCAATCTTGTCATGAAGTATAGACCTGTCTAAGGGAATAAGTGCAATAACTTTAAATCTAAAATTTGGCGTAAATTTAGAGCCTGCAATCTTACTTCTTTTGATCCAGTCAGATAATGATTCTCCAGTTCCGGCCCAAACTTCTAAACCCCTTGTTATCCTTTGCGTATCGGCAGGAGAAATTCTGGTTGCAAGATGTGGATCGATATTTTTAAGTCTCTTGTGCATAGACATCCAGCCTACTTTTTCACCCTCGGTTAATATTTGATTTCTTACGTCCATTGAAATCTTAGGTGCTTTGTGCATTCCGTTTTGCAATCTATTGAAATACATCATGGTACCTCCCACAATAAGTGGCGTACCATTTCTATCTTGTATTCTTTTTATAAGTTTTGTTGTATCGAAAATAAATTGATTAACGGAGTATGTTTCTTTTGGGTCACAAATGTCTATGAGATGATGTTTGATTTCGGCTTGCTCAATTTTATTAGGTTTAGAAGTTGCAATATCAATTTGCTTGTATATTTGAGCAGAGTCCATGCTTATGATTTCAGGATTTTTAAAAACACCTTTTCTACAAAGTTCAAGTGCTAGTTGTGATTTCCCACTGGCAGTTGGACCAATAATACAAACTACTGGCCTGGAAAAATTCTCATTTGTTGATTTTATATTAACGTCCCCTCATAAAGATTTTGTCAATATTACTTAAACTGATTTGTGTCCATGTTGGTCTACCATGATTACACTTGCCTCCAAAATCTGTTTTTTCCATTAACCTTAATAAGTTATTCATTTCTTTGAGTGACATAATTTTATTCGCCTTAACGGCACTTTTACAAGCTACGTTACCCAGAAACTCTTTTAATTTTGATTCATAACTCTCAGCTGTACCAAAATCAGATAGATCTCTAATAATTTCATGAACAATAGATCTAATATCAATTTTGAATGCTAATTCCGGGACACCAGAAATTGAAAATGAATTTGAGTCAATTTTAAATATAATAAATCCCATTGAAGATAAAACTTGTTTGTTATTTATAACGGTTTCTGCCTCTTTATTATCTAATTCAATTTTAATTGGATTTAACAAATTTTGAATTTTTATATTTTTTTCATCAACATTTTTTTTATATTCTTCAAATAAAATTCTTTCGTGTGCAGCATGCATATCAACAATGACTAATCCTTCAGAATTTTCAGAAAGTATATAAATTCCTTGAAGTTGAGCAAGTGCAAAACCCAGAGGAGGAACTGAGTTATTAATATTTCTATAGTTATTTAAATCTTTCATTTCAAAATTTAAACTATCATATCGAGACTCCAGGCCTAAGGATTTTTGTATAGGGTTTTGAAATGAGGAGGAATTATCGGGTAGGGATTTTTTCTTAAAAGAGGCAATCTTGTTTTGAATACCTAAACTACTAATTTCATTAGTGTATTTTATTCCAGCAGGATTATTCAAATTATTCTTTAATGTAGTTAGTACTGCTTGGTATACAGCTGAGTTATCTTTAAATCTGACTTCAACTTTCCCAGGGTGGACATTAAAATCAACTAATTGATTTGGAAGATCGATGGACAACATAATTCCGGATTCCTTGCTCCCATGTGTCACATCCTCTAGAGCAGATTTAATAGCATGAATTAAAGTTCTATCTTTAACAGCTCTATTGTTGACATAGAGAAACTGATGATTTTTTTTTCTGATTTCATTGTTTGAGAAAGGAAGACAAGCTTTTATCTTGATTGGTCCGATTTGTTCATCAATATAATTAACCATATCAACGGAGATATCATTAATTTTCGCAAACCTTTGTAATATTTTCATGGTGGGTAGATTTACAATATTTTTTTCATTGTTATAAAAATACCAACTTATACCTTCGTGAATCAAAGCTGTTTTTAAAAAAATATTTTTGCAATGCGAAGACTCAGTTGATGAGGATTTTAAAAATCTTTTGCGAGCAGGGATTTTGTAGAAAAGTTCTTCAACAATTACTGTTGTACCTTTTCTAGAAGGAGAAGGGTGGCATGTCCAGTCCTCATTCACTTTTTCTAACCTATACCCACTATTTTGATTAATACTTCTACTGATTATTAAAAGATTACTAACTGATGAAATGGCTGATAAAGCTTCTCCTCTAAATCCGTGAGTAGAAATTCGATCAAGATCTGCGATAGATTTCATTTTACTTGTAGCATGTCTTTCTATGGACAAAGGTAAATCTTCATGATTAATACCTTCACCATTGTCTGTTACCTCAATTCTTGCTGTGCCGCCATCTGATATTCTAAGGCTGATAGAGTCTGCACCCGAATCTATTGAGTTCTCTAATAGCTCTTTCACTACTGAACTTGGCCTTTCAATTATCTCTCCAGCAGCAATTTGGTCGATAACCAAATCAGAAAGTTGTAAAATTTTTTTCATTAATTTAGATTAAATATTATTTTTTTAGTCTGTTTTTTCTCTAATATATTTTAAGATACCTTTTGATATAGCACTTGCCAGCTTTTCTTGATAATTTGTATTTTTAAGACGTTTTTCTTCAATTGGATTGCTGATAAAGGCAGTTTCAATCAAAATTGATGGAATATCAGGAGCTTTTAATACGGCAAATCCAGCTCTTTCAATATCTTTCTTATGTAGTTTGTTTACATTTGATAAGTTTGATAAAACTGAGCGGCCTAAATTGGAGGAGTCTTTGATCTGAGCCGTTGTTGACATGTCTAACAAAGTTTTAGCTAAACTATATTCCTGGTTATTTAATTGAACCCCCCCAACCAAATCTGAGAGATTTTCTTTTTTTGCTAACCATCTTGCAGCTGAACTTGAGGCCCCACCATCTGACAAAACATAAACTGAGGATCCTTTTGCATCTGGTTCAATCCAAGCATCAGCATGTATTGACACGAAAAGATCAGCCTTGACCCTTCTGGCTCTTCTAACTCTAGTATTTAATGGTATAAAGTAATCAGCATCTCTAGTCAGGTAGACTTTTGTCTCTTTCATTTCAAGTTCTGATTTTAGTATTTTTGAGATTTGCAATACAACATCTTTCTCCAGAGTACCCTTCTGACCAACAGCTCCTGGATCTTCACCTCCATGGCCAGGATCAAGAGCAATAGTGAAAGAGCTTCTATTTGATTTGAATGTATTTTTATTTGAGGATGTTGGAGAGTCGGGGTTATTTTTTAAGAATTTGGAATCATGACTTTTTATTAAGGCAAGTAGTGGATCAATTGGATTGTTGGGATATAAATCAATTACAAGCCTACTTTGATAGTGAGCGATCGGAGAGAGGGTAAATACCTTTGGCTTAATTGGTTGTTTTAATCCAAAAACAATTCTCAAAACATTTTTTTTGAATTGTCCAAGTCTTATTTCTCCCAAATATTCATCATCATATCGAAGATTCGAGACAATATTTTTGAAAGAGTCAAGCAAATTGTTTCCAATTAGATCAACTACCAATCTGTCAGGTTCTTTAAGAGTAAAAGTTTGAATATTTAGATTTTTCTTTCTGTGTTCAATTGCTATTCTTGTGTAGTCTTTGGCTGGCCAAATTCTTATAGCAACAACCTCAAAAGAGGCTATAGATTTAAATGAAAACCCAAGTAATAAAAGACCCCCGGAACTTAATAATAATTTTCTTCGATTATTCATAATGAAATTTTTCTAAATTGAGCGAATATATCGAATTCTTAATTTTTGAGAGTGCCTTTCCTGAGATTTTTATTTTTCTAGGACTCTCAGGGTTGTAGTCATCTAACCAAAAAAACTCAATAAGAAGGTCAGGGTCAGGTAAGTTAGATGATTTATCAGGCCATTCAAGGAAAATTAAATTTTTTTCATTTTCAATGTATGATCGAATTTCTCCAGATCTCCACGCTTCAGGTGAATCAATTCTAAACATATCTATGTGAACAATTTCGTGATTCTTGGTTTCATAAACCTCGACTATTGAGAAACTGGGGCTAGGAATCACTTCGTAAACCCCTAGTTCGGATATTACTGTTCTTACAAAACTTGTCTTACCTGATCCCAATTCTCCTTTTAAGTAAACTAAGCGTATATTGTGAAGAGATAGAGACTTTGCGATAGCTCTTCCCAAAGTAGTCATTTTTTTAAGATCAATTGAGTTTAAGTTAATATATTTTCTGTAAAATTCCATGTTTAAAATTTATAATCATATGGTCTAATTTCACTAAGTTAGAGTATTTGATAACTTAAGAGTTTAAAATAAATATTTAATTATGAAATTAATTTTAAGAAAATAATGGTTTCTTCCTCAAGTTCAATGCTAATAAAAATTTCGGACTGGGCAAGTGATCTCGGTTTCTCTGAAATATCAGTGGCTAATATTGAAACATCTGAAAAACTTAATGATCCTATAAAAAAATATACAAAATGGATTAAAAGTGGTTTTCACGGAGAAATGACCTATTTAAAAGAAAGTATACCAATAAGAAGAAGTCCAGACAGATTATTACGAGGAGTAAAAAGAGCAATCATGGTCTCTATGAATTACCTACCTCAAAACAGTTCAATTGACTGGCGAGAGAAAGAAATTAATGGTTTAAAACAATCAAAGAAAGCAACGGTTTCTATTTTTGCAAGAGGCAAAGATTATCATCGAATCATGAGAAAGAGACTATCAAAATTGGCTAAAAAAATTAGCAAAGAAGTGGGACCTTACGGTTTTAGAGCTTGTGTTGATTCTGCACCCATTTTGGAGGTTGAGTTGGCCCAAGAATCTGGTCTGGGATGGAGGGGAAAGAATACTTTATTGCTGAAAAAAAACCAAGGGTCATTTTTTTTTCTTGGTACTTTATTAACTGACCTTCCACTGAAAGTGAGTCAAGGGAAAGAAAAAAATTTATGTGGAACTTGTAATGCTTGTTTGGAAAAATGTCCAACAAAAGCTTTCGTTGGCCCATATCTTCTCGATGCTAGAAAGTGTATTTCATACTTGACCATTGAAAACAGAGGGATTATTGACTTATCAATGAGACATTTAATAGGAAATAGAATTTATGGATGCGATGATTGCCAATTAGTTTGCCCCTGGAACAAATATGCAAAGTTATCGCCACTAAGTGAATTTGATGTTAAAAACGAACTTGATAATAGATCGTTACTAGATCTCTTTGAATGGGATGAAAACCAATTTTTATCTAATCATTCCGGAAGTGCGATTTTGAGAATAAGTTATGAAATGTGGTTAAGAAATATAGCCGTCGCTCTCGGAAATGCAGGTACAGCTTTGAAGAAAAATAAAGTTCAAAATGATGGGTCTATTAGCAAGATAAAGGAAACTTTACTTACAAGAATAAATGAGGATAAACCAATACTTAAGTCACATCTTGTTTGGGCTTTGAAGCAATGTCAATGACACAGAGTACAGAAAGATATTGAAAGAGCTGGATTTGCCGTATTAAAAGCTCCTGATATTCCATCAATTTTGATTGAAACTGCCTTTATCAG